>Ga0115564_10001500_pt1 | contig 21286 bp, 16 predicted proteins | sample COGITO_mtgs_1105_7_FD_88680 | JGI IMG/M metagenome (GOLD analysis project Ga0115564, IMG submission 88680) | Pelagic marine microbial communities from North Sea - COGITO_mtgs_110523 | ecosystem: Environmental > Aquatic > Marine > Epipelagic | place: Germany:Helgoland, sampling site Kabeltonne...
CCGTTGGCGCGGGCGTTGTTTCCAAGATCATCGCATAATTCCGCAGGGTGGGGTTCACCCCGCCTCACCGGTTGAGACAATGAAGGCCGCTTCCGCAAGGAGGCGGCCTTTTTGGTTTGGGCATGCGGCGGCGAGGTGAACGTCGCCATACAGAAGTGATGATGTGATCCCTGAAAATGTTTCCGTCTGTCGGTAAGTTCTCCACGGGTTTTTGCTGAGGCGGGGGAAGAGGGGGGCCGCCCGAGCACAATGACCTGCACCTGAAACATTGCGGCCCTTCATGTTTCTTTCACTGGTTTGTGTGACTGTCGCCCTCTAAATATTGCAGACAAACCATCCGGGAGCAGCTACTGTAAAAATATGAAAATTTTTTCCACTACATTGCGTGCCATTGCTGTTTCGTTTTTCATGTTATTGCCAAGTTTTGGCTTTGCTGCTGAAATCGAACGTTTCGTCGGCACATACGTTGGGACTGCCGACTTTACCTCTGGTACAGAGACCAGACAGCGTGACATGAGTGTGACGATTGACACGGCAAAAGACGGTTTTTCCCTCACTTGGACGTCCGTTAGCTATAAAGATGACGGGCGCACTAAGGAAAAGACCTACACAATCCAATTTGTGCCCAGCAGCCGGGAGAATATCTATCAGTCCGCAATGAAGACAAACCTCTTTGGCAAGGCGGTTCCGATGGACCCGTTGAAGGGCGATCCATTTGTCTGGGCGCGATTCGAAGGTGACACATTCTCGGTCTACTCATTGTTTATCAATGAAGTTGGCGAATACGAAATTCAGGAATACCACCGCACTTTGGTTGAGGGTGGCTTGGAAATGGTATTTTTAAGGGTCCACAACGGAGCCCCTGAAGCAGAAGTCAGAACAATCCTTCAGCGACAGGACTGAATACTGTTACCAACCCATTGTTGATGCGGAGTATTGAGCGCTTTGTCCCGAATGATCAGCATGAAACCCCAAAAGCCAGCGGACTCCGTTAGGATCCTAAATGGATACTCAGTTTCCACCACCCCGTCGTTGGGATGGCCTAAATGCGGTGGGAAAATTGCGCGTGTTATCAAAATCCTCAGGAAAATCGCGAAGATAGTAACGACACCCCTTGATCGTTCTCCAAATAGCGACTACCCAAAAAACCGGCATAGGGGTTTAGCTCAGTTGGTAGAGCATCGGTCTCCAAAACCGAGGGTCGTGGGTTCGAGTCCCTCAGCCCCTGCCACTTTTCTATAGATATTCGAATTTACGGTGCGTTGAAGGCATGAAAGGTGCGGCTTCAAAGAAGGCGGCTTTCCGTTGTGAAGACGGGCTAACTGTTGCCATACTCCTGCCTCTCAACAGGCGCAAAGGGGCTGTATCCGCAGATGATTACTGCAGGGAACGGACCTTATGACCACACGACCAACAGCCAGATCACCGCAACCAAGCGCTGCACGTGATGGTATTGATGACGGCGCAATGCTGGCCATCCGGTCCGTATTGCATGATCAAAAACCTGACGTGCACGCGACTGGCGCAGCTGCAGGTCGCGTTGATATTCACGAACATGCAAAGCTGGCCGAAACCACGACGGGTCGCCCAAGAAAGCGCGGTTCTGTTGAACAATCGCGCCCCAAAAACAAACTGATTGAGCGGACTCTGGGCCATAAACACGCCCTGAAAGGCGTTATCCTGGTCGGTACACTGCTGATTCTCTACACGCGGCCATGGCTGATCATAGGCATGCTATTCTTGACGATCTGTTCTTGTGGGGGTCTCTTTGTCGCGTTGGGGTATGACCGGTTCTGGCGACGTGCCGTGGCGTTGGGGCGCTGGTATGCAAAACGCAAACCCGCGCGAGCCGTTGAATTGCACCGCAAGCTGGACGCTTTTGCGATGAAGTGGGACGCAATACTGGACCGGTTCCCCGAAGGATCTGTTGACGGGCTGTATCTGCCGGATTTCGGTGAAATTGCCCAAGCTGACACCCGCCATGCCGAGGCGATGGATCGACGGTTGTCCCGGATGGATGGCGCGCAGGGCTGATGTGATATACCTGCTTGGTCCAAGCAGGCTTGAAACCACAGCAGACAGCGGTTAGATGCTTGGAACCGCAGTAAGGAAATCCGTCATGGCCACCACAAATCCTCTTCAGTTCATTCAGCAAGTTCGGGCTGAGGTTGTCAAAGTTGTTTGGCCGACACGCCGTGAGGTAATGTTGACCACTGTGATGGTTTTCATCCTTGCAGCATTGACTGCAATTTTCTTTGCGATTGTGGATATTTTGATCCGTGGCGGGCTTCAGGTCGTTTTGGATATGTTTGGCTGATCCAAACTGTTGGCGGGCGTTGTTTTGGCTTGTTTACTTGTGATCCGACGACAGCGGAAATCAGTTTTCTTCCCTTGAATCCCAATCAATGACGGGCTATTGCGCAGGTCTAACCTGATAAGGCGTGCGGCGATTCGAGCCCGCGCGCCATTTTTTTATCAGGCGCGGTGGATGAAGCGCACGCAACAAATATAAACGTAAGGCGGTCTATCCGGACTGCCACAAAGACAGGACACGAGTTAAAGATGGCAAAGCGTTGGTATTCGGTCAGTGTCCTGTCGAACTTTGAGAAAAAGATCGCCGAGCAGATCCGCACCACTGCGGAAGAGCAGGGGCTGGATACAGACATCGACGAGGTGCTGGTTCCGACCGAGGAAGTGATCGAAGTGCGTCGCGGCAAGAAAGTCACGACCGAGCGTCGCTTTATGCCCGGCTATGTTCTAGTGCACATGGAAATGTCCGACCAAGGCTACCACCTGATCAACTCTATCAACCGCGTTACCGGTTTCTTGGGCCCGCAAGGCCGCCCGATGCCAATGCGCGATGCAGAAGTGCAAGCAATCCTTGGCCGTGTTCAAGAAGGCGAAGATGCGCCACGTACATTGATCCACTTCGAGATCGGTGAGCGGGTCAAGGTTGCAGACGGTCCGTTCGAAGACTTTGACGGTATGATCGAAGAGGTCGACGAGGACGCTCAGCGCCTGAAAGTGTCTGTTTCAATCTTTGGCCGGGAAACGCCGGTCGAGCTGGAATTCACTCAGGTTATCAAGCAGACTTGATTGGTGCGGCGGGGTTTTCCCGCCAAGCGCCTTTCGGGGCAGCCGCTAAATCGGCCAGACTTCACGTTGTTTTTCCAGAGGGTAAATGATGCCAATCTCCGGCAATACTGATCTCTGGCAATAACAGGTGAGCACAGCGCAGATGCCGACAGGCGCCCCTTCACAGATCACTGGTTACGCTGCTGCGTGGATCATTGTGCTGGTGTGGTCGTTCTGGCTGATCGTCAGCCGGGTGGCCAATGACAGCGGCCTTACCGTCTATGATCTTGCTGCTATGCGATACGGGCTGGCGTCCATCGTGGCGCTGCCGCTGTGTCTTTATTACAGACCTTGGCGCGGCATGCAGTTGAAACAGATTGCGGTTTTGTCCTTTGTTCTGGGACCGGTTTACATTCTTATCGTTTTTTCCGGTTTCCTATTCGCGCCTGCCGCACACGGCGGTATCTTTATGAACGGCGTCCTTCCTTTTATCAGCATCCTCTTTGCCATCGCTCTGTTCGGCGTGATGCCGGGATTGCGGCAAGTGTTGGCGGCTGCGCTGATCCTTGTGTCAGCAGTTGTGCTGGCGTGGGATGGCAGCGCCACGATGATAAAGGGCGCGTGGATCGGTGATCTGCTGTTCGTGATCGGGGCGGTTTTCTTTTCTGTCTATATGATCTTGTCTGAGCGTTGGCAGCTTAGGCCGATGCAGATCATATTCTGCGGTACCATCGTAAATGCAGTGATCTATCTACCTGTATACGCCATTTGGTTACCTTCGGGTCTGGCGGATGCGCCGATGGGGCCGCTGTTGCTGCAAGCAGTGTATCAGGGGTTTGTACCCAATCTGATCGGTCTTTTGTTTATTGCGCATGCGTCTCGCACCATTGGCAACGGCAGCACCTCTTTCATTCTGGCGGCGGTGCCGGGGGGCGGTGCGCTTTTGGGTGCGCTTATCCTGGGCGAAACGCTTGGCGTTGTCAGCATCGCGGCACTTGTTATCCTGACCATCGGGCTGCTGTTTTCTGTGCGGCGCAGGCGGCCTTTGCCCCCTGTTTGAACGGGCGAAACCGCCGCCACTTGCAATATTGCCGCGCCCCATATATCCCCCGCCAATCACCGTAAGGTGACTCGCAATCGTGGGAGGCGCGCGTGCCGCGGCATGCAGACCAGACCACGCAACAAATAGCCCCAAGGTCGCGACCAAGGGGCGTTGAAAAGGAGAAGGCCAATGGCCAAGAAACTCGTCGGTACGATGAAGTTGCAAGTTAAAGCGGGTCAAGCAAACCCGTCCCCACCTGTGGGTCCAGCGCTGGGTCAGCGCGGCATCAACATCATGGAATTCTGTAAAGCGTTCAACGCGAAAACAGCAGACCTTGAGCCGGGTGCACCTTGCCCGACCGTGATCAGCTACTATCAGGACAAGTCCTTTACGATGGAAATCAAGACGCCCCCGGCGTCTCACTACCTGAAAAAAGCGGCCAAAGTGAACTCGGGCGCGAAAACGCCGTCCCGTGAGACCGTTGGCACCATCACCGGCAAGCAGCTGCGCGAGATTGCAGAAGCAAAGATGGCAGATCTGTCCGCGAATGACGTGGAACAGGCGATGAAGATCATTCTGGGTTCTGCCCGGTCCATGGGCATCGAGGTTAAGTAAAATGGCTAAACTTGGAAAACGCACGCTCGCGGCACGCGCAGCATTCGCAGGCAAAGATGACGTCACAGTTGAAGAAGCTGTGGCGCTGATCAAAGGCAACACAAACGTCAAGTTTGATGAGACCATTGAGATTGCCATGAACCTTGGTGTTGACCCACGTCACGCAGACCAGATGGTCCGCGGTGTAGTTGGCTTGCCAAACGGTACCGGTAAAACCATGCGCGTTGCGGTATTCGCACGCGGTCCAAAAGCCGAAGAAGCGACGGCGGCTGGCGCCGATATCGTGGGCGCAGAGGACCTGATGGAAATCGTCCAGTCCGGCAAGATCGAATTTGATCGCTGCATTCCGACACCGGACATGATGCCAATCGTTGGTCGTTTGGGTAAGGTTTTGGGTCCACGTAACCTGATGCCAAACCCGAAAGTCGGCACTGTAACCATGGATGTCAAAGAGGCTGTTGAGGCAGCCAAAGGCGGTCAGGTTCAGTTCAAGGCAGAAAAAGGCGGCGTTGTGCACGCAGGCGTCGGCAAACTGTCCTTTGACGAGGGCAAACTGGCCGAGAACATCCGCGCGTTTGTTGCGGCTGTGGCAAAAGCACGGCCGACCGGCTCCAAAGGCACATACATGAAAAAGATCAACCTGAGCTCCACAATGGGCCCGGGTGTATCTGTCGCCGTGGACAGTGCTGCTTCTGCTGAGTAAGCTTCAGGCTACAATGGAATTGAAAAAGGCGGGCCGTTTGGCTCGCCTTTTTTCTATGCAGTGGGCAGTTGGGCGCCAAGTGGTGCCGGTGGTGAACCTCCCTGTGCTGACATCGCTTTGATCCTACTATTTTGACGCGCCCCGCCAAAGTAGTGGTTTCTTTGAAATCAAACTGTTGATAAGCCGCTGTCCTGCCGCCGCGAACGTCGATTTCCAACAAATTTCCGGAATTCATGCCTTGAGACGGCCAATCTTGCAAAAACCTGCTTGGCAACAGCGCCCAGTCACAGTAGGCGTTCCCTCGATTCACTGCGCGCTTTGCAAAGTGAGTCTTCTGTCCGAGACGAAGGGTGGTGCAAACCATAAATCCTTTCTGAGATGGGAGATGAAAGAATGACACAAGCTGTTGCGTGATGTCCTTTTGCTCATTCCCGTAAACTGGACCACGATTGTTCGCATCTGCGGACGCAAATTGAGCTGGGGGGAAACCCCTAATATTGGAGTGAAACTGTGGATAGAGCACAAAAAGAACAGTTGGTCGACGAACTCGGCCAAATCTTTGAAAGCTCTGGCGTCGTTGTGGTTGCCCACTACGTCGGTCTGACAGTTGCTGAAATGCAGGATCTTCGGGCGCGCGCACGCGCGGCTGATGCATCTGTGCGTGTTGCCAAAAACCGGCTCGCCAGAATCGCCCTTGAGGGAAAGCCATGCGAAAGCATCGGTGATCTGCTCACGGGTATGACCGTTCTGACCTTTTCTGAGGATCCTGTGGCTGCGGCCAAGGTTGCTCAGGAGTTCGCCAAGGAAAACCAAAAGCTGGTTATCCTTGGTGGCGCAATGGGAGAGAACGCTCTGGACGCCGCCGGTGTCGAAGCCGTGTCCAAAATGCCTTCGCGTGATGAGCTTATTGCTACTCTCGCCGGCATGCTGGGCGCACCTGCTTCGAACATCGCGGGGGCCATTGGCGCACCTGCAAGCAACATTGCATCCATCTTGTCCACGATCGAGGACAAGGCGGCCTAAGGCAATCGTCATATCGGCGGGTTGTAATACAACGCGTTGGAACACACATATCGTTAACGGAAAGAGCTAAAACATGGCTGATCTGAAAAAACTGGCAGAAGAGATCGTTGGTCTGACACTGCTTGAAGCACAAGAACTGAAAACTATCCTCAAGGACGAGTACGGCATCGAGCCCGCAGCAGGCGGCGCAGTGATGATGGCTGGCCCTGCAGACGCTGGTGCGGCTGCTGAGGAGAAAACTGAATTTGACGTCGTTCTGAAGAACGCGGGCGCATCCAAGATCAACGTGATCAAGGAAGTTCGTGGCATCACCGGTCTGGGCTTGAAAGAAGCAAAAGACTTGGTCGAAGCTGGCGGCAAAATCAAAGAAGGCGTCGACAAAGCCGAAGCCGAAGAAGTGATGGCCAAGCTGGTTGCAGCTGGTGCAGAAGTCGAACTGGCCTAAGTCAGACGATAGGGCATCGCTTTCTTCAAAGGAAAGCGATCGGGTGCTTTTTAAGTTTCCGCGTTCCCGAATAAAAAATGGCTGGATAGGGAGCAATCCCTGTCCGGCCTAACCTGTCTTGAAAGACGCTTTTTCGCAAAGCTTCTTTCTGGAGAGGTCCACAGGTCGGAAGGTGTGCGGTGGGACGCATGCCAGCATTGACCGGATTAATCCGCTCTGATGAGCGCACCGCGGCCCCGGCGGTGGCGTTCAGGCAAGAGATACGAAAGGTATTACGACACATGGCACAATCCTTCCTTGGCCAGAAGCGTCTCCGTAAATATTATGGCAAAATCCGCGAAGTGCTGGAAATGCCGAACCTGATCGAGGTTCAAAAATCCTCCTACGACCTTTTCCTGAAGTCCGGTGAAGCCGATACCCCCACTGATGGTGATGGTATCCAAGGCGTATTCCAATCGGTGTTCCCGATCAAAGACTTCAACGAGACCTCCATTCTGGAGTACGTTAAGTACGAGCTGGAAAAGCCGAAATACGACGTTGAGGAATGCCAGCAGCGCGACATGACCTATGCCGCTCCGCTTAAGGTAACGCTCCGTCTTATCGTGTTTGATGTGGACGAAGACACAGGCGCAAAGTCCGTTAAAGACATCAAAGAGCAAGACGTGTTCATGGGCGATATGCCTTTGATGACTCCGAACGGGACGTTCATCGTGAACGGCACCGAGCGAGTGATCGTGTCACAGATGCACCGTTCACCCGGCGTGTTTTTTGACCACGACAAGGGCAAGACGCACTCTTCCGGTAAGCTTTTGTTCGCATGTCGTATCATCCCGTACCGTGGATCATGGCTCGATTTTGAGTTCGATGCCAAAGATATCGTGTTCGCGCGCATCGACCGTCGCCGTAAATTGCCTGTCACAACCTTGCTTTACTCGCTCGGTCTGGACCAGGAATCCATCATGGATGCCTATTACGAGACGGTGAACTACACCCTCAAAGACGGCAAAGGCTGGGTCGCGCCGTTCTTCCCCGAGCGGGTGCGCGGCACACGTCCAACCTATGACATCGTTGATGCAAAAACCGGTGAAGTCCTGTTTGAGCAAGGCAAAAAAGTCACCCCACGCGCGGTCAAGCAATTGATCGACGCAGGTGAAGTGTCCGAATTGTTGCTGCCCTTCGACCATATCGTCGGCAAATTCGTCGCAAAAGACATCATCAATGAAGAAACTGGCGCGATCTATGTCGAAGCCGGTGACGAGATGACGCTGGAGCACGACAAAGACGGCACACTGATTGGCGGCACTGCCAAAGAACTGATCGACGCCGGTATCACCGAGATCCCACTCTTGGACATTGATAACGTCAACGTCGGCCCGTACATGCGCAACACGATGGCGAACGACAAGAACATGAACCGCGACACCGCGCTCATGGACATCTACCGCGTCATGCGTCCGGGTGAGCCACCCACCGTTGAGGCCGCGTCGAACCTGTTCGACACGCTGTTCTTTGATTCAGAGCGTTATGACTTGTCGGCTGTTGGCCGCGTGAAAATGAACATGCGTCTTGATCTGGATGCAGATGACACGCAGCGCACCCTCCGCCGCGAGGACATCGTTGCTTGCATCAAGGCATTGGTTGATCTGCGTGATGGTCGTGGCGATATCGACGACATTGACCACTTGGGCAACCGTCGTGTGCGTTCTGTTGGCGAATTGATGGAAAACCAGTACCGCGTTGGCTTGCTGCGCATGGAGCGCGCGATCAAAGAGCGGATGTCGTCCGTCGAGATCGACACAGTCATGCCGCAAGACCTGATCAACGCCAAACCAGCTGCTGCTGCGGTGCGTGAATTCTTTGGCTCTTCGCAGCTGTCTCAGTTCATGGACCAAACCAACCCGCTGTCCGAGGTCACGCACAAGCGTCGCCTTTCAGCGCTTGGACCTGGCGGTTTGACACGTGAGCGTGCGGGTTTTGAGGTGCGAGACGTGCACCCAACCCATTACGGTCGCATGTGTCCGATTGAAACGCCCGAAGGCCCGAACATTGGTCTGATCAACAGCCTTGCAACCTTTGCGCGGGTGAACAAATACGGCTTTATCGAAACACCTTACCGCGTTGTTAAGGATTCTGTAGTCACAGACGAAGTGCACTACATGTCGGCAACAGAAGAAATGCGTCACACCGTGGCGCAGGCGAACGCGAACCTTGATGAAAACATGCGGTTCGTGAACGATCTGGTGTCTACACGTCAGTCCGGCGACTATACGCTGGCACCGTCGGAAAACGTGGATCTAATCGACGTTAGCCCAAAGCAGTTGGTCTCTGTCGCCGCCTCGCTGATCCCGTTCCTTGAGAACGATGACGCGAACCGCGCTTTGATGGGTTCCAACATGCAACGCCAAGCGGTGCCACTCTTGCAAGCGGAAGCCCCGCTTGTTGGTACAGGTATCGAAGAAGTCGTGGCACGGGATTCCGGCGCGGCGTATATGGCGAAACGCGGCGGTATCATCGACCAGGTCGATGCGTCACGTATCGTTCTGCGCGCCACCGAAGACCTTGAACTGGGCGACGCGGGCGTAGACATCTACCGCATGCGTAAATTCCAGCGCTCTAACCAGAACACCTGCATCAACCAGCGTCCGCTGGTGAAAGTGGGTGAAGTGGTGACAAAGGGTCAGGTGATTGCGGACGGTCCATCCACGGATATGGGTGAACTGGCGCTTGGTAAAAACGTGGTCGTCGCGTTTATGCCTTGGAACGGCTACAACTACGAAGACTCCATCCTGATTTCCGAGCGGATTTCCCGTGATGACGTGTTTACCTCGATCCACATCGAGGAATTCGAAGTCGCCGCGCGTGATACGAAGCTTGGACCAGAGGAAATCACCCGCGACATTCCAAACGTCGGTGAAGAAGCGCTGCGCAACCTCGACGAGGCGGGCATCGTGTACATCGGCGCGGATGTTGAGCCGGGCGATATCCTTGTGGGCAAGATCACACCAAAGGGTGAAAGCCCGATGACGCCCGAAGAGAAACTCTTGCGCGCCATCTTTGGTGAGAAAGCCTCGGACGTGCGGGATACGTCCTTGCGGGTCAAGCCAGGTGATTTTGGTACGGTCGTAGAAGTGCGCGTCTTTAACCGCCATGGTGTGGAAAAAGACGAACGTGCATTGCAGATCGAGCGGGAAGAGGTTGAGCGTCTTGCACGTGACCGTGACGACGAGTTGGGCATTCTGGATCGTAACATCTATGCCCGTCTGCGCGACATGATCATGGGCAAGATTGCTGTGAAAGGCCCGAAAGGCATCAAATCGAACAGCATCATCACCGATGAAATGCTGGACGATCAGCTGACACGCGGTCAGTGGTGGCAGTTGGCGCTGGAAGACGAAGATGACGCCAAAATCGTCGAAGCCTTGAACGAACAATACGAAATCCAGAAACGTGCCTTGAACGCGCGCTTTGAGGACAAGGTTGAGAAAGTCCGTCGTGGCGACGATCTGCCCCCGGGCGTGATGAAAATGGTCAAAGTGTTCGTCGCGGTAAAGCGCAAGCTGCAGCCGGGCGACAAAATGGCTGGCCGTCACGGCAACAAAGGTGTGATTTCGAAAGTGGTGCCGATGGAGGACATGCCGTTCCTCGCCGATGGTACACCGGTCGATTTCTGTCTGAACCCGTTGGGCGTTCCATCCCGTATGAACGTTGGTCAGATCCTTGAGACACACATGGGCTGGGCCGCACGCGGTCTGGGCGTCAACATCGACGAGGCGCTGCAAGAATATAAGCGTTCCGGCGATCTGACACCTGTGCGGGAGGCGATGAGCCTTGCGTATGGCGACGATGTGTATGCTGAAGGTATCGAAGGCATGGATACCGATACGCTGATCGAAGCGGCAAGCAACGTTACAAAGGGTGTACCGATTGCGACACCTGTTTTTGACGGTGCCAAAGAAGCCGATGTGAACGACTCGCTGAAGCGCGCGGGCTTTGACACATCCGGTCAATCGGTCCTGTTTGACGGTCGCACGGGCGAGCAGTTTGCGCGTCCTGTTACCGTGGGCGTCAAGTATTTGCTAAAACTGCACCACCTTGTGGACGACAAAATCCACGCGCGTTCCACCGGTCCATACTCGCTGGTCACCCAGCAGCCATTGGGCGGTAAAGCGCAGTTCGGTGGTCAGCGCTTTGGTGAGATGGAGGTCTGGGCCCTTGAGGCGTACGGCGCTGCATACACCTTGCAGGAAATGCTGACGGTGAAATCCGATGACGTGGCTGGCCGGACGAAAGTGTACGAGTCGATCGTCAAGGGCGAGGACAACTTTGAAGCGGGTATCCCAGAGAGCTTTAACGTTCTCGTGAAGGAAGTCCGCGGCCTTGGCCTGAATATGGAACTCCTGGATGCGGAGGAAGATGAGTGAGGGTGCGCCCATAGGGCACACCCCACGTAGGGTGCGCATTTATTGCGCACCCTCTTCCAACGCTCCCAATTCAAGGAATTGAAAATGAACCAGGAACTGACAAACAACCCGTTTAACCCCGTCGCGCCGACCAAGACGTTTGACGAAATCAAGGTATCTCTGGCCTCGCCAGAGCGTATCCTGTCGTGGTCATTCGGTGAGATCAAGAAACCAGAAACCATCAACTACCGCACGTTCAAGCCAGAGCGTGATGGCTTGTTCTGTGCGCGTATCTTTGGCCCGATCAAAGATTACGAATGCCTGTGTGGTAAATACAAACGCATGAAATATCGCGGCGTTGTCTGCGAGAAGTGCGGTGTCGAAGTTACGCTGCAAAAGGTCCGCCGTGAGCGGATGGGCCACATCGAGCTGGCCTCGCCCGTTGCGCACATCTGGTTCTTGAAATCACTGCCCTCCCGCATCGGTCTCATGCTGGACATGACATTGCGTGATCTTGAGCGTGTGCTGTATTTCGAGAACTACGTTGTGATCGAACCCGGTCTGACAGAACTCACCTATGGTCAAATGATGACCGAAGAAGAGTTCATGGAGGCCCAAGATGTCTATGGCATGGATGCGTTCACCGCCAACATCGGCGCCGAAGCGATCCGCGAAATGCTCGCAGCGATTGACCTAGAAGCCGAGGCCGACCAACTGCGCGAAGATCTGAAAGAGGCTACAGGCGAACTGAAGCCAAAGAAGATTATCAAGCGTTTGAAGGTCGTTGAATCGTTTCTTGAGTCCGGGAACCGCCCCGAGTGGATGGTTCTGACAGTGATCCCTGTGATCCCGCCAGAATTGCGCCCGCTGGTGCCACTGGATGGTGGTCGTTTTGCAACGTCTGACCTGAACGATCTGTACCGCCGCGTGATCAACCGCAACAACCGCCTCAAGCGTTTGATTGAGCTGCGTGCACCTGACATCATCGTCCGGAACGAAAAGCGGATGTTGCAGGAATCTGTCGACGCCTTGTTCGATAACGGCCGTCGTGGCCGCGTGATCACGGGTGCCAACAAGCGTCCGTTGAAATCACTGTCCGACATGCTGAAGGGCAAGCAAGGTCGCTTCCGTCAGAACCTTTTGGGTAAGCGAGTCGACTTCTCTGGCCGTTCGGTCATTGTGACGGGCCCGGAACTGAAGCTGCATCAATGTGGCTTGCCGAAAAAGATGGCGTTGGAACTGTTCAAGCCGTTCATCTACTCGCGGCTTGAGGCCAAAGGTCTGTCTTCCACAGTGAAGCAGGCAAAGAAGTTGGTCGAAAAAGAACGTCCCGAAGTTTGGGATATCTTGGATGAGGTTATCCGCGAACACCCCGTAATGTTGAACCGTGCGCCGACCTTGCACCGTCTTGGCATTCAGGCGTTCGAGCCGGTTCTGATCGAAGGTAAAGCGATCCAGCTGCACCCGCTGGTCTGTTCCGCCTTTAACGCGGACTTTGACGGCGACCAGATGGCTGTTCACGTCCCGCTTTCGCTTGAAGCGCAGCTTGAAGCACGCGTTCTGATGATGTCCACGAACAACGTTCTGTCGCCTGCAAACGGCGCGCCGATCATTGTTCCGTCACAGGACATGATCTTGGGTCTCTACTACACGACCCTCGCACGTGAAGGCATGGTCGGTCAGGGCAAAGTGTTCGGAACCGTGGATGAGGTGCAGCACGCACTTGATGCCGGCGAAGTGCACCTGCACTCCAAGATCAAAGCGCGGATCACCCAGATCGACGAAGAAGGTAACGAGGTGCTCAAGCGCTTTGATACCACGCCGGGTCGTGTGCGTTTGGGCGCGCTTTTGCCGCTGAACGTCAAGGCGCCGTTTGATCTGGTCAACCGTTTGCTGCGTAAGAAAGAAGTGCAGCAGGTCATTGACACCGTCTACCGTTATTGCGGCCAAAAAGAATCCGTCATCTTCTGTGACCAGATCATGACCATGGGTTTCCGTGAAGCGTTCAAGGCCGGTATTTCGTTTGGTAAAGACGACATGCTGATCCCTGACAGCAAATGGCCACTGGTTGATGAAACACGCGAGCAGGTCAAAGACTTTGAACAGCAGTACATGGACGGCCTGATCACTCAGGGTGAAAAGTACAACAAAGTCGTTGATGCATGGTCAAAGTGTAACGACAAAGTCACCGACGCGATGATGGGGGCGATTTCGGACACCACATATGCCGAGAACGGGTCCGAGAACGAGCCGAACTCTGTCTACATGATGGCCCATTCCGGTGCGCGTGGCTCGGTTACTCAGATGAAGCAGTTGGGCGGCATGCGTGGCCTGATGGCCAAGCCGAACGGCGACATCATCGAGACACCGATCATCTCGAACTTTAAAGAAGGTCTGACCGTTCTTGAGTACTTCAACTCCACCCACGGTGCCCGTAAGGGTCTGTCGGATACGGCTTTGAAGACTGCGAACTCCGGTTATCTGACACGTCGTCTGGTGGATGTGGCACAGGACTGCATCGTCCGTATGCATGATTGTGGCACCGAAACCGCAATTACGGCTGTTGCGGCTGTAAACGATGGTGAGGTTGTGTCGTCGCTGGCAGAGCGTCTGCTGGGTCGTGTGATTGCCGATGACATTCTGCGCCCCGGCACAGAAGAGGTCATCGCAACGGCAGGCACGATCATCGACGAACGTCTGGCAGACATCATTGACGAGGCGGCAGTGCAGACAACGCGCATCCGCTCGCCTCTGACTTGCGAGGCCGAAGAGGGTGTCTGCGCGATGTGCTATGGTCGTGACCTTGCACGCGGTACGCTGGTGAACCAAGGTGAGGCTGTCGGAATTATTGCTGCTCAGTCCATCGGTGAACCGGGCACCCAGTTGACGATGCGGACGTTCCACATCGGCGGCGTTGCCCAAGGTGGCCAGCAGTCGTTCTTGGAAGCGTCCCAAGAAGGCAAGATCGTGTTCGAGAACGCAATGACCCTCGAGAATGCCGCAGGGCAGATCATGGTCATGGGCCGTAACATGAAAATGTTGATCGTTGGTGAAGACGGTGACGAACGTGCCAGCCACAAGATCGGCTATGGTACGACCTTGTTTGTTACAGATGGCCAAGACGTCAAACGCGGCGACAAGCTGATCGAATGGGACCCCTATACACTGCCGATCATCGCGGAAAAATCAGGTATGACGAAGTTCGTCGATCTGGTGTCCGGTATCGCCGTAAAGGACGAGACCGACGATGCGACAGGCATGACCCAGAAGATCGTGATCGACTGGCGGGCAGCACCAAAAGGCAACGAGCTAAAGCCTGAGGTGATGATTTTGGATGCAGACGGTGAAGTGTTGCGCAACGATGCGGGCAACCCGATCACTTATGCGATGTCCGTGGATGCAGTTCTGTCTGTTGAAGACCAGACAGAGATCAAAGCCGGTGACATCATCGCGCGTATCCCGCGCGAAGGGTCCAAGACCAAGGACATTACCGGTGGTCTGCCACGGGTTGCGGAACTCTTTGAAGCGCGTCGCCCCAAGGATCACGCGATCATTGCAGAGATCGACGGTTATGTGCGGTTCGGCAAGGACTACAAAAACAAGCGCCGTATCGCGATTGAGTCCTCCGAAGATCCGGATCACAAGGTCGAGTACATGGTGCCCAAGGGCAAGCACATCCCGGTTGCGGAAGGTGACTTTGTCCAGAAGGGCGATTATATCATGGACGGCAATCCGGCGCCGCATGACATCCTTGCCATCATGGGTGTCGAAGCGTTGGCTGACTATATGATTGACGAAGTGCAGGATGTTTATCGCCTTCAGGGCGTGAAAATCAACGACAAGCACATCGAAGTTATCGTGCGTCAGATGTTGCAGAAGTGGGAGATCCAGGAGTCTGGTGACACCACGCTGCTCAAGGGTGAACATGTCGACAAGCAGGAATTCGATCAGGCCAACGAAAAGGCCCTGTCGAAAGGTGGCCGTGTCGCCAAAGGTGAGCCAATTCTTCTGGGCATCACCAAGGCGTCCTTGCAGACCCGTTCGTTTATCTCTGCGGCGTCCTTCCAGGAAACAACGCGCGTTCTGACCGAGGCTTCGGTTCAGGGCAAGCGGGACAAACTGGTCGGTCTCAAAGAGAACGTTATCGTGGGCCGTTTGATCCCTGCGGGCACCGGTGGTGCGACGATGCAGATGCGCAAAGTGGCGTCTGATCGTGATAACGTGGTGATCGAGGCGCGCCGTGAGGAGGCCGAGAAAGCCGCCGCATTGGCTGCTCCGGTTGCGACGGACGATGTTGTCGGTGGCGACGTTTTCAACACGGTGATCTCGGACGACGAGAGCCGCGATTGATACGCGTCGACTAACCTAATATATTGAAAAAGCCCCCGTATCAGAGATGGTGCGGGGGCTTTTTGTATTGGATTTGTCCTAATCACGAGGTCTAGGGTCAAGTCCGGGACGGCATCGGTTTCAAGCGGAACGCACCCCGGACTTGATCTGGGACTTGGCGCTGCCAAGCCTTTGCCCCGTATTGCAAATGCCCGTTGAATGGTCTTGATAAGAACCAAGCACCACTGAACCTCGTCAAACGCAAAGGCCCTTTGATGTCCCCAAATATGGTAGGCGCGTTGTTGATGATGGGCTCGATGGCCTGTTTCACCCTCAACGATATATTCCTGAAACTAACGGCCGGCACGGTCCCCTTGTTTCAGTTGCTGGCTATGCGCAGTGCGATTACCTGCGCCCTGATCCTGTTGGTGCGCGACCGGATGGGTGTTATGCATTTCCGCATTGCACGACGTGACTGGGGCTTTATCGCGGCGCGGGCTTTGTCAGAGGTCGTGATTGCCTATTTCTTTCTGAACGCCCTGTTCAACATGCCCATCGCGAACCTGACGGCCATCTTGCAGGTAGTGCCCTTGGCGGTAACGCTTGGCTCGCTCATCTTCCTGCGTGAGGCGGTGGGGTGGCAGCGCCTGACAGCCATCGGGATCGGTTTCTGCGGCGTTCTGCTGATCGTCAAACCTGGGGGCGATGGATTCAACGTCTGGTCGATCTATGCGTTGATTGCGATGCTTGGGGTCACGTTTCGTGATCTGATTACGCGGCGATTGTCGCCCAGCGTGCCGTCGATCACAGTTACCTTGGTTACGGCGGCCACGATCCTGTTTACCGCCAGGCTTGCTTCGCTCGGCACGCCTTGGGTTGCGTTTGACATGGGTACCGGTGTGTTGATTGCCGGCTCTGCCTTGTCGATTCTCGGGGGGTATTTCTTTTCGATACAGGTAATGCGGTCGGGTGATGTTTCGTTCACGGCGCCGTTTCGCTATACGGGGCTGATTTTTGCGCTTGTGGCCGGATGGTTTGTTTTCGCTGAATGGCCGGGTGTGCTGACGATGATTGGAGCGGTGATTGTGGTCGCGACAGGTATATTTACCTTCTACCGCGAGCGGAAACTGTCACGTCGATGACGAGGCAGCGACAAAGGCCGCTGCAACCGCATCGGTATCAATGTTGTATGTTGATTTGAAATGCGCTTTTCCGGCTGCGTCCAGCGGGGTCAGCCTGGGTGCGCGGATGTTCGGCCCTTGCCGGGAATCGTTGTGGTCGTTGTGCCCCCGGATCAGCATGTCCTCACCGGTTAGGGTCACGGTCGGCATCTTTTGCGCGACCTTCATGTGGGCAAAATTCATCACGCTCAGGCGGACGTCTGGCGGCAGCATTAACGCCAACCCTGCTGCTGTGTAAGGGCTGGCGGTCGGTGCAACGCTCAGGCCCTTTGCGGACGGGCGCGCGATATAGCCTTGGTTGAAATCAATCGCGATGTGGCGCTGCTTGGCGGCAAAGCTCCCCACATCCCGCGCAACTTCGCGCAAACGCTGGATATAGGTGCAGGCAACCGCATCATCGTCATCCATCCGGAATTGCAGACAGGGCTCTTTACTCTCGGCGCGCACTGCGTTGATCGCGTTTTGCATGGTTTTTCGGTGCGGGCCGGGGGGATAGGCCCGGATGATCGCCTGCGGCATGCCTTCGACTGCGGCCTCTAACCGGTCACGATAGGGGGCGGGCAGGCTGTCGCCAATCACGATCAATAATTGAAAATCGCTGTCCGTTTGCGCGCGCAGCGGCGGCAACATCATTGTTTCGAATGTGGCAAAACGTTCTGCCATGCGGGCAGGCGCATAGAGATATTCAATGCGGTCCTGTAACGTTTCATGGGCCACCTGAAACCCGCCGTCACCGGGATATGAAAAGCGGCAGATGCCGATGGCTTGCATGGGGTTTCAGCCTTAAGGTGCGCACAAATGGTCCGGTCTATCATTGCAGCACGGCTTGACCCGTGCAAGCGGGCAGGGGCCTGTTGACACCTCACAATGCATCCCCTATACGCCCGCTATCTCGGTCGCAGGGTTAATACCTTGCCAATCGAAATCATAACTTGAGTGGTCAAGATCCGGTCTAATGCTGACCCGGTCCTCTGTAGCCCCACCGCATGCGTTTTCCTCGGTACGGGAACGTTGCGGTGCTTTTGCTTTGTCAAAGGTCAAGTTCGCAGAATTGAACCCGCGCGGGCCAAAAGCCCCCGCATGATGAACGACAGAACGGGGATAATCCGGAATGCCAACGATCCAACAGCTGATCCGCAAGCCGCGGCAGCCAAAGCGCAAATACTCCAAATCCATGCACTTGGAGCAGTGCCCGCAAAAGCGTGGCGTTTGTACGCGCGTTTATACAACCACTCCTAAGAAGCCCAACTCCGCGATGCGGAAAGTTGCGAAGGTTCGCCTGACCAACGGTTTCGAAGTGATCTCCTACATTCCGGGCGAAAGCCACAACCTTCAGGAGCACTCTGTGGTTCTGATCCGCGGCGGTCGTGTAAAAGACCTTCCCGGTGTGCGTTACCACATCCTGCGCGGTGTTCTTGATACGCAAGGCGTCAAAGATCGTAAGCAGCGTCGTTCCAAGTACGGTGCCAAGCGTCCTAAGTAATTTGAGCAGCGGTGCGCATGAATGCGCACCCTACCCATCCACCCGTAGGGTGCGCATTCATGCGCACCACCCGTCCAAGAGGAAGACAATAAGATGTCACGCCGCCACGCCGCTGAAAAACGCGAAGTCCTGCCAGATGCCAAGTATGGTGATCTGATCCTGACCAAGTTCATGAACAACCTCATGATCGATGGTAAAAAATCCGTCGCCGAAACAATCGTTTACAATGCGATGACTCGCGTTGAAGACAAGATCAAGCGCGCCCCGATCGAGGTGTTCCACGAAGCGCTGGAGAACATCCAGCCTTCCGTCGAAGTACGTTCACGCCGCGTTGGTGGTGCCACGTATCAGGTTCCTGTCGAAGTACGCCCCGAGCGTCGTCAGGCGCTGGCCATTCGCTGGTTGATCAAAGCAGCCCGTTCACGCAACGAGAACACCATGGAAGAGCGCCTTGCAGGCGAGCTGATGGACGCTGTCCAGTCCCGTGGCAACGCTGTGAAAAAGCGCGAAGACACGCACAAGATGGCCGATGCGAACAAAGCATTCAGCCACTACCGCTGGTAATTACGTCAGGTTTCCTGACTTCAAGATCAGGGCTCGGATACGCCGGGCCCTTGACCCTTTTAAAGCATTCTTCTGAGGAAGCACTAAAATGGCACGCGACTATCCGCTAGACCGCTATCGCAACTTCGGCATCATGGCCCACATCGATGCCGGCAAGACCACATGTTCCGAGCGCATCCTGTATTATACAGGCAAATCCCACAACATCGGTGAGGTGCACGATGGTGCGGCCACGATGGACTGGATGGAGCAGGAGCAGGAGCGCGGCATCACAATCACGTCCGCTGCAACGACTACTTTCTGGCAGCGTCAGGAAGAGCCGACAGAGGATGCAACATCCGACACAAAGTTCCGGATGAACATCATCGACACCCCCGGCCACGTTGACTTCACCATTGAAGTCGAGCGTTCACTGGCGGTTCTCGATGGTGCGGTTGCTGTTCTTGACGCAAACGCCGGTGTCGAGCCACAGACCGAAACAGTCTGGCGTCAGGCCGACCGTTACAAAGTCCCACGCATTGTGTTCGTCAACAAGATGGACAAAATCGGCGCGGACTTCTTTAACTGCGTCAAGATGATCAAGGACCGTACCGGTGCGACCCCTGCGCCGATCCAGATCCCGATCGGTGCAGAGACAGAGCTTGAGGGCATGATCGACCTGGTGACCATGAAAGAATGGGTCTGGGCCGGTGAAGACCTTGGTGCATCCTGGGAACAGCGCGAGATTCGCCCTGAGCTGAAGGATCTGGCCGACGAATGGCGTGCAACGCTGATCGAGATCGCCGTCGAGATGGACGACGATGCGATGGAAAACTACCTGATGGACGGCGCAGAGCCTGATGTGGATACGCTGCGTTCGCTTATCCGCAAAGGTACTCTTGCGATCAAATTCATTCCGGTTCTATGTGGTTCCGCGTTCAAAAACAAAGGCGTGCAGCCGTTGTTGAACGCTGTGATCGACTATCTTCCCAGTCCGCTGGACGTCGTTGATTACATGGGTTTCAAACCTGGTGATGAGACAGAAACACGCAGCATTCCGCGTCGTGCAGATGATAGCATGGCGTTCTCCGGCCTTGCGTTCAAAATCATGAACGACCCCTTCGTCGGTACTTTGACGTTCACTCGCGTTTACTCTGGTGTGCTGAACAAGGGCGACACGCTTTTGAACTCCACCAAAGGCAACAAAGAGCGCGTCGGTCGTATGATGATGATGCACTCCAACGACCGTGAGGAAATCACAGAAGCGTTCGCGGGCGACATTATCGCGTTGGCAGGCCTCAAGAACACAACAACCGGTGACACGCTTTGCGCGGTCAACGATCCTGTTGTGCTGGAAACGATGACCTTCCCTGATCCGGTGATCGAGATCGCGGTAGAGCCCAAAACAAAGGCCGACCAAGAGAAAATGGGCATCGGCCTTCAGCGCTTGGCTGCCGAAGACCCATCTTTCCGTGTTGAGACTGATCTGGAATCAGGTCAGACCATCATGAAAGGCATGGGTGAACTTCACCTCGACATCCTCGTTGATCGCCTCAAGCGTGAATTCAAGGTTGAGGCGAACATCGGTGCGCCACAGGTTGCTTACCGTGAGACGATCTCTCGTGAAGCTGAAATCACCTACACCCACAAGAAACAGTCCGGCGGTTCCGGTCAGTTTGCCGAGGTGAAGATGATCCTGATGCCGACAGAGCCGGGCGAAGGCTATTCTTTCGAAAGCCGCGTCGTTGGTGGTTCCGTTCCAAAAGAATACATCCCCGGTGTTGAAAAAGGCATCAATTCTGTCATGGACAGTGGCCCCTTGGCTGGCTTCCCCGTGATCGACTTCAAGGTGGTTCTGCTCGACGGTAAGTTCCACGATGTTGACTCGTCTGTTCTGGCGTTTGAAATCGCGGCCCGTATGGGTATGCGCGAAGGCATGCGCAAAGCGGGCGCCAAGATGCTTGAGCCGATCATGAAAGTCGAAGTTGTCACCCCTGAAGAATATACAGGTGGCATCATTGGCGATCTGACCTCACGTCGTGGTCAGGTTCAGGGACAGGATACACGTGGCAACGCAATCGCTATCGAAGCGTTTGTGCCACTGGCCAACATGTTCGGCTACATCAACACGTTGCGGTCGATGTCTTCGGGTCGTGCGAACTTCTCTATGCAGTTTGACCACTATGAAGGCGTGCCACAGAACATCTCAGACGAGATTCAGGCCAAATTCGCTTAATACATCGGTGCGCCGTAAAGGCGCACCCTACACCAACCCGTAGGGTGTGCACTCATGCGCACCGTCTTTAAAAATACAAGGAGCCAACACCATGGCAAAGGCAAAGTTTGAACGTAACAAGCCACACGTTAACATCGGCACAATCGGCCACGTTGACCACGGCAAGACGACACTGACAGCGGCGATCACCAAGTACTTTGGTGACTTCAAA
>Ga0115564_10001511_pt1 | contig 21218 bp, 20 predicted proteins | sample COGITO_mtgs_1105_7_FD_88680 | JGI IMG/M metagenome (GOLD analysis project Ga0115564, IMG submission 88680) | Pelagic marine microbial communities from North Sea - COGITO_mtgs_110523 | ecosystem: Environmental > Aquatic > Marine > Epipelagic | place: Germany:Helgoland, sampling site Kabeltonne...
AGGCAAAAATCAGTTGCCAAAAGTCATCGAAGGAATAAAGTTCACAGACGGTATCGAACAGACCAACGATACCGAAAACCGCGCCGCCTAATGACGCGCGTCACCCAAATTCAACCATAGCTCTCTTCAGCGCGATCAGGTCCATCGAGGCGCTGACCGCTGAGCGCAAGGCAGCCTACAACATCCTCGACCATGGCTGGACGATCGATCGGTTCAACCAGATCGAGGATGAGGCTGTGGTGTCCTTCGACATTGTCCCCACGCGCCCCGTCACGACTGAGGCTGCGGACAGCTACGGCATGTCCGTCGTCCCTGAGGAACCTCTCAAGCCCACCCAAGCCCGGACCGCCGTCGAAACGGCACCCGAAGTCGCCCCCGCGAAGGGCGAGTGGACCATCGGCGACTGATCGCCCCTCAAGCAAAGGAGAAGAAAGATGAAGTATTCGCGCTACGAGATCAGCCAGATCATCGAGGCACTGAGTGATCTGCACGTCACCACCGAAAACGACAAGGAGTTCGAGGAGCACCTCTCCCACCTGTTCAAGGTGGGAGAGGATAACGAGCTTACCCATGAACCCATGCGGTTCACGCGCGGGAATGAAGCGCACGGCATCATCTATATCGACGGTTCCGGTGGCGGGAAATCCACGACCATTCACAGGGGCCTGACGCGCTTCAAGGCCCTCGCGGAAAACCCTGAAACCACGCTGCCGCGCTGGGTGCCCGTGATCGTCAAAAACCCCGCCACGTTGCGCAGCCTCGGTTGCGACATTCTCAAACAGCTGGGGGTCGACAAGGTCAGTGATCGGGCGAAGGTATATGAAATCTGGGATATGGTCCGGCACCGCCTCATGGTGATGGGCATTTCGCTGCTCTGGCTGGATGAGGCGCACGACATGTTCAAGAAGCCGACCTCCACGGAAACGGAGAACATGCTCCTCATGTTGAAAACCCTGATGCAGGGGGATCATGCGGTGGTTGTCGTCCTGAGCGGGACCGAACGCCTGTCCGCGATAACCGGGGTCGAATCCCAGGTTAATCGGCGGTTCAGCAAGATCCGGCCGAAGCCGCTTAAATTCGGGGCGGATGACGATCGGGTCTCGGGCCTGATCAACAGCTACGCAGAGCGCGCCGGCCTGAAAACCGACCTGCGCGGGGATGCGATCATGCGCCTCATGCACGGGAGCCGCTATCGTTTCGGTCGGTGCATGGAGACGATCATTCGCGCCATTCGCTGCGCCCTCGAAGACGGGGCGGATGCCCTTAAGATTGAGCATTTCGAGATCGCGTGGGGCCAGCTGGAGGGGTGTGAAATCGCCTTGAACGTGTTCGCGATGAACGACTGGCCTTCGCTCGTACTCGAAGATGAAGAGGCGCAGGAGGCCGCAAATTCCGGATACGCACCCAAGAAGGCGGCGAAATCCAGGAAGGGGAGGGGCTGATCATGGCCCTTCATCCCATCCTGCCGGTGATCGACGGTGAGAGCCTGACCTCTTACTTTTCACGGGCGGCACACTTTCATGCGCGGGCGCACGTATACGCGTTCCTCGACATGATCGAGTTCCCGAGGTCCGCAGCCATGGCCCCCGACACTGGAGCCCTGTGTCGGTTGTCCGGTCTGTTGGGTCTGCCCCTTGAGACCTTGACGCGTATGACGTTCGTTCCGCTCGGAAACCGGGCCCGGTCCCTCTGTGGGGAAGTCGTGCATGCCGAATTCGCGAAGCTGGACAAGACCAGCTTCTGCCCGGCCTGCCTGCTCGCAGATGGTCACCAGAACAGCCCGTCGGGGGGCACCCGTGTTGGACGAGTCCTTTGGCAGGTCGAACATATCCGGGCCTGCCCGGTTCACGGGATCGCCCTCATCCGTCGTCAGAACGCGTCCTATGCTGAACGCTTCCAGCTCATGTCCGAGGTCGCACCGGATGATGCCGAGCTGCACGATCTCGTCGAGGCTGCGGCCACTTTCGCCCCATCCGATCTGCAAACCTATGTCGAGGATCGATTGGCCGGGCGGGCCGGGCCGGCATGGTTGGATGAACAACCCCTCGATCTCGCAGCCCGCGCTTGCGAGATGTTGGGGGTAATCATCTCCGAGGGGGCCCACCGTAACCTGAACACCCTGCCGGACGCGGCCTGGCATTGTGCCGGGCACGTCGGGTTCGAGTTCACCTTGCGTGGTGAGGCGGGTATTCGCGAGGCTCTGCAGTCGCTTTTCGACCAGTTCGTCGATGATGGTTTGAAAGGGGGGCCGCAGAAGGTGTTCGGGCGGTTGTATCAGTGGCTCCAGTTCAACAAGAACGCCCGGCCCAAAGGGCCGATCCGTGATGTGGTTCGCGATTTCATCATGGATCGTTTCCCCCTTGAGATTGGTGACGATCTTTTCGGCGAGCCCGTCGCGGTCCGGCGCGTTCACACGGTCGGCAGCCTCGCCCGGGTAACGGGTCAGCACCCCAAGACGCTGAACCGGGCCGTCGTGCTGACGGGCCTTGCCGAGGGAGATCCGGACGTTTCCCTCGGGGTCAGGAGTTTTGACGCGGTCGCCGCGGAGGCGCTGGCCCGAAGGATCGAAACCGCCATCCCGGTTCTCGCCCTCCCTAAATTTCTGAACTGCAACCGGACCCAGGCCGAGCAGTTGGTGCGGACCGGAATGATCCCCCGGATATCGGACCTCGACGCGGCGACCGGGGTCCTGAAGAATGTCCCGATTGAGCACGCGGACGGCTTTCTGTCGGAGCTGATGTCCCAGGCCAGACAGGTCACCTCGCCATCTGACGGGATGCATGACATCCTGGCGGCGTCCATCACCTCGCGCTGGCCGGTCATCGACATCGTTGGCGCGGTGCTCTCCGGTGGTCTGTCCCGTGTCGAAGTCGTGGACCCCGCTCTGAAATTCAAAGGAGTTTTCGTCGATCCGGCAGAGGTGGCGACCGTGATGGCTAACCAGACCGCGTCCGGTCTGATTAGCCTCGAACGGGCGGTGGAGGTGATCGGTCTTTCTCCGCTGGCGGCCGTGGCCGTCCTGAACATGACGGCGCCCGAAGGGGAAGACTATATCCCCAAGCATGTCGTGACGAACGCGAAGGGTGTCGGCGTTCGGATGTTTCAGGAATCCGAAGTCCAGTCGTTTCGTGATACCCACGTCGGCTTGGTGGAACTCGCGGCCAGCGAAGGCATGTCACCCAGATCCATGAAGGCGATCCTGTCTGAAAAGGGTATCCAGCCCCTTCCGGCACGTCAGGCGGCGGTCCCGAACATCTACCGCAGGTCAGACCTCGCAGCATAGACCGCGGCGGATCTACTCCAACCAGAAGCCACCCGGATGGGTGGCTTTTTTGTTGTCCCGCGCTTAATTTCTGGCGGAAGAAAATGTAGGGAGTGTGGTGGAAGCTTCTTGGCGAAGGGGTGTCAGATTTCCCTTATTTTCTTGAGGCCTGGTGGCAGAAAATTTAGGGAATTTTCATGTCCAAGGACGGCTTCACGCGGATGATCGACGACGGCAATGCGTTCTTTGCCGAACTGGCACGTAACAATTCGAAGGCGTGGTTCGCCCCGCGCAAGGAGCACTACAACGAGAACATCAAGAAACCAGCCGAGTTTTTTGCTGATCTGTTAGCTGATGATTTCAGCCGGATCGCGGGGCAGCCACACAAGCCGAAGGTCTTTCGCATTTACCGCGATGTGAGGTTTTCCAAAGACAAAACGCCGCTGAATGCGCATCTGCATATCCTGTGGTCGGTCCCAGGTGACAATCCTTTCGCGCCGGCGTTCTTTTTTGCGTCGTCGCCAGATGATCTGAGCATCGGTTTTGGTATTCCGAGCATGCAAGGCGCGGCATTGACCCGTTTTCGCGCCTTTGTGGATCATTGGGGCGATCAGCTTGAGGATGCCATTGCGCAGACCGGCATGTCGTTCTCCAACTGGGGGGCTGAGCCGCTCAAGCGGGTGCCGAAACCTTATGACCCAGACCATCCGCATGGCGACATGTTGCGGCGCAAAGGGTTGATCCTCGGTGCGTCCTTGGCTGAAGACTGGCGCGAGGCCGAGGGTGGTTTGATGAACGCTGTGCGCGACAAGTTCGAGGCGGCCGCGCCGGTGCGCACTCTCTTGAACGAGAAACTGTCAGCAAACGGATAAGGCGGTCAGACCGCCGCTGTCACTGCTTCTATCACTGTCGACATCACATCAACGATGATGTCGATTTCCGTTTTCGTTGACGTAAAGCAGGGCGCAAGTAACAGGTGATCCCCGGACGTGCCATCAGCGCAGCCTTGGGCAGGGTAGCAGATTACACCGGCCTCCATCGCGGCCTTTTGAATGCGACCGGCCATGTTCAGCTTGACGTCAAAAGGGGTCTTGTCCGCGCGGTCCTGAACGATCTCGGTGGTCCAGAACAAGCCGCGTCCCCGGATGTCACCCACATGGGCATGCTGACCAAGTCGGGCGCGCAGGCCTGCCTCCAGTTGTGCGCCACGCATGCGGACTTGTGCCAAAAGATCGTGTGTTTCAATCTCTTGCATGACAGCCAGCGCCCCTGCGGTTGCTGCGGCATGTGACATATACGTGTGACCGTTCCACAACCGGCCACTGCCTGCTAAAATCCCGTCGATGATCTTTTCGGACGCCATGACTGCTGCGATGGGTTGGTATCCGGCACCCAGACCCTTTGCCATTGTGGTGATGTCGGCGTGAATCCCTTCTTGTTCCAGCGCGAACAGGCTGCCGGTCCGGCCCATGCCGCACATCACCTCATCCGCAATGAACAGGACGCCGTATGTGTCGCAGATCTCTCGGATGCGCTTGAAATACCTCGCAGGTGCCGGTTGTGTGCCCAACGATGCGCCAACAACGGGTTCCGCGACAAAGGCGGCAACAGTTTCGGGGCCAAGCTTTTGGATGCGTTCTTCCAGTTGGTTGGCCATGCGCAAGGCAAAATCGTCCTCGCTTTCGCCGTCTTTTTGAAAGCGGTAGGCGTAGGCTGCCTGAATATGTTCCACATCGATCAGCATGGGCGCAAAGGGCGCACGGCGGCCCGCGTGACCACTGACCGCAAGGGCGGCAAGCGTGTTGCCATGATAACTGGGCGCGCGGGCGATGATGTGGTGGCGCTCGGGCTGGCCAGTTTCAAGGTGGTATTGGCGCGCGAGTTTCAATGCGGCTTCCATCGCTTCGGAACCGCTGCCAAGATACATAACGCGCCCTTCGCCTGTGCCGCTGGGCGCGCGCGCGATCAGGAAATCAGCCAGCTTTTCAGCAGGTTCGTTGGTGAAAAGTCCGGTATGCGCAAAACTGAGTGTGTTCATCTGTGCCGTCACCGCATCGCGGACGGTTTGATTGCTATGGCCAAGGCTGGAAACTGCGGCACCGCCACAGGCGTCAAGATAGCGTTTGCCCGTATCGTCAATCAGATACGCGCCTTCACCACGGACAATGACGGGCTGATGATTTGTGAGCGTTCTGCGCAGGACGTGGCTCATGAGAGACTTCCATGTATGATGATGTCTCAGCCTAATCCAAGTTCCCAGCCAATGCCAATGAATGCGTGATGTCTTAGTTGTTGATATTCAGCTAAGTTAGCGCTAACATTGCGGCAACATGCGCACAATAGGAGCCGAAAGATATGACACTCAAGATTGCAATTAACGGTTTCGGACGGATCGGGCGCTGCGTTCTGCGCGCATTGATTGAGAACGGCGCAGGCGGAATTGAGGTCGTTGCAATCAACGATCTATCCCCGCCCGAGACATTGCTGCACCTGCTGAAATACGATTCAGTCCACGGTCGGCTGACAGTACCCGCGACCGTCGAGGGTGACATGTTGCTGGTCGGTGATTACCGCATCCGCCTTACAGCTGAGCGTGATCCGGCCAAGCTGCCCTGGTCTGACGTGGATATCGCCTATGAATGCACGGGTCTGTTCACCGCGCGTGACAAGGCAGCAGCACATCTGGAAAATGGCAGTAAGCGCGTGTTGATCTCTGCGCCGGGCAAAGACGCAGACCGCACAATTGTCTATGGCGTGAACCATGCGGAACTGACTGGGTCGGATGTGATTGTCTCAAACGCGTCCTGCACCACAAATTGCCTTGCGCCGGTGGCGTCGGTTCTGGACGCCGCTTTTGGCATTGAAACCGGATATATGACCACGGTGCATGCCTTTACAGGTGATCAGCCAACCCATGACACCGCGCACCGCGATCCTTACCGGGGCCGGGCGGCATCGCTGTCGATGGTGCCTACATCCACAGGTGCGGCGACTGCCATTGCCGAAGTGATCCCGCATCTCAAGGGGCGTCTGGAAGGCTCGGCTATCCGCGTGCCCACGGCGAATGTGTCACTGGTCGATCTCAGCTTTATGCCCAGCCGTCCTACCACCGCCGAGGCGGTAAATGCCGCGATGAAGGCAGCAGCCGAAGGGCCAATGAAGGGTATTTTGTCCTATGAGGTGGACCCCATGGTATCCGTTGATTTCAACCACGACAGCCATTCATCCTGCTTTGCTAGTGCGCAGACCAAAGTCACCGCAGGCGGGATGGTGCGGGTTGCCAGCTGGTATGACAACGAATGGGGTTTCTCCAACCGGATGAACGACACGGCGCGTGTGATGGGCGCGTTTCTATAGGGACGCAGCAGCGCGGCTCGCCTGATCATATTGGCCCGAAATGGCCCGCAGGCTGGCCGCGATCCGGCGCAAATCATCGCCATTCATGTCCATGCGCGGCAAACCGTCCAGAAAACAATCCTGCCTGATCTGGCGGTAGGTGCTGCACAGTGCCGCCCCTTTTTCCGAGGTGCTGTAGAACACTTCCTTGCCGCGTTTGTCGGAGGTGAGCAGTTCTGACTTGAGCAGCTTGCGTAATGCATAGTTGACCGTGTGCGTGTCTTCGATGTTCAGCAAAAAGCATATATCCGTCAGACGCTTGGCACGGTCGCGGTGGTTTGTGTTGTGCAGCACAAGAATCTCAAGCGGCGTCAGATCCGCGTTGCCCGCCGCCGCCATGCAGCGCGACATCCAGCGGTTGAACGCATTATAAGCAATGATCATCCCGTATTCCAGTTCGGACGCTTCCCAGCCGTCTCCTTCGGCCAGATGGCGCGAGGAAACGATGCGGCGCTCGGGCAGTGGTTTGGGCGTGTTGGACATGGTGTCTCCGTTCAGATGTATGCAAAACGCATGCTATCTGTCGATGTTATACCAGTGAATGACAGTCCGAAAGCGCATGTTTGGCACATGGTTTGTAAGTGTGTGCCTCTGCCGAATTCAAGATATAGGGAATTCGTCTGCGCAAACCCATAAATTTTGCAGATCAATCTGCGTATTTGTCCACATGAAAGACATTTTGCAACACCCTGTTATCAGTATCGAAAATTGACTTCCCCCCAGAGACGATTTTTGTTAACTTTTTATTAATAATAAAAGACTGAGGCAGAGATCGAGCAATGAAAACGGGCTTTAGAGGCACGTTTGTCATCAGCTGGGCGCAAACAGAAATTGATGGCCTTGACGCCGCACCGGTGCATTCCCTTAACGTGGGGGCTGCTTGGTCATGGCGCGGGGACGCAATCAGGGTCGATGGCCCGAACGATGTTTTGCGGCTGGACGATGCGGATGGGGCAGAAAATCTTCGCAAACGCGCGGCACGTATGGTGCACCGGCTTGTTGGCGCTGCTTTGGACCATGATGCCAAGACCCGCCCTGCGCATGATCGACGTGCAAAGTCAGATACCCCGTTGATGGACAACAGTTTTGTTGTGACGGATGGGGGGCGCAGCTATACGATCACACTGATCGAGGTTGGCGGCGGCAAGCAACCGCTGCTGATGTTTCTCGACGAAATTCCGCCACGCAATTCAGACCTTTGGATCGTGCATCACACGCTTGGCGTGACATTCGGCGCGGACACGACCCCCGGCAGTGGCGGTGTCATTTGCTTTACCCCGGGTACAGCCATTCAAACCCCTTACGGCTTGCGTGCGATTGAAGAGTTGCGCGAAGGCGATCTGGTCCAGACCAAAGACGACGGTGCGCAGCGCATCCGTTGGGTTGGCAGCCGCCGCATGTCTGGCGCGCGTCTGTTTGCCATGCCACATCTGCGCCCGATCCGGCTGAAAGCGGGGGCATTTGGTGAGGATGTGCCTGATGACGATCTAATCGTCTCTCCACAGCACCGCATTTTGTTGCAAGGGTCTGCCGCACAGGCGTTGTTCAACACCCCCGAAGTTCTTGTTGCCGCTAAAGACCTGATCAACGGCGATACCGTGACAGTGGACACCAAGCTGCGCGAAATCACCTATATCCACATGCTGTTTGACAGCCATCAGGTGTTGTGGGCCAACGGCGTAGAGACCGAGAGTTTTCATCCGGCCTCTGCAGCGCTCACATCACTGGACGATGCAGACCGCGCGCGCCTTCTGTCGGCCCACCCCGAGCTTGAGTTTGACCCGCATACCTATGGCCGTTTTGCGCGGCGCAGCCTGTCGGCGTCAGAGGCGGCGATCTATTCACATGCGGCTTAGGCGGGCTTAGCTGTCCGCGCGGCTTTCAATCAGTGTCTTGATGATTGATTTGGCGCTGTCGCTATCCCAAACTGCGTCGCCGCGCAGCCGCGCAATTTCGCGGCCTTCAGGATCAATGATCACAGTGATCGGCAGGCCGAAAACGCCCATTTGTGCTGCGAGCGCTTGTTTGGGGTCTTGATGGCGCGGCAGGCTATCAACACCGGCCTCGTCAAAGAACTTTTGAATGCCTTGGGGTGAATTGCGCCCCGTTGCTATTGTTAGAACCTCGAAGTCATCCCCGCCAAACTCCTTTTGCAGAGCATTCAACTGCGGCATTTCCTTGCGGCAGGGCGCGCACCATGTTGCCCAGAAATTTACCAGAACATACTTGCCCTGATAATCGGCAAGCGTTGCGGTGCCTGCATCATCTGCCAAAATAAATGCGGTGTCAGAGGTCGCCTGCGGGCTTTCATGAATGATCAGTTTGCGCATATCCCCGTCGCGCAGATCTGCAATGTCGGGGCCCGCAGCGATTGCGGTGTTTGCACCCAGCAAAAGGGCCGTATACACGAGGCAAGCCAAGAATTTTTTCATCTGTCCCTCCGAGGGTTTGCTATGACTGACACGACTTCCAACAAAATGTGGGGTGGCCGTTTTGCCGCCGGTCCCGATGCGATCATGGAGGCAATTAATGCCTCGATCGGGTTTGACAAGCGCATGGCCGCCCAAGACATTGCTGGCTCGCGTGCGCATGCCGCGATGTTGGCCGCGACAGGCATTATTACTGATAGCGACGCAGACGCCATTCGGGAAGGCTTGCTCACGATCTTGTCAGAGATCGAGCACGGAAAGTTTGTTTTTTCGACCGCGCTGGAAGACATCCACATGAATGTGGAGGCGCGCCTGAAAGAGGTGATCGGGGAGCCAGCGGGGCGTTTGCACACGGGCCGGTCGCGCAACGATCAGGTCGCGACAGATTTCAAGCTGTGGGTGCGCGATCAATTCGATGCGTTTGAAAGTGGTCTGATCGCTCTTATTCAAGCGCTGTTGGGGCAGGCAGAGGCGGGTGCGGATTGGGTCATGCCCGGATTTACCCATTTGCAGACCGCGCAGCCCGTGACATGGGGCCATCACATGATGGCATATGTCGAAATGCTGGGCCGTGATCTGAGCCGGGTGCGTGACGCACGGATGCGGATGAATGAAAGCCCCTTGGGCGCGGCGGCATTGGCCGGTACGTCTTTCCCGATTGACCGCGACATGACGGCGCAGGCGCTGGGGTTTGACCGGCCTGCGGCCAATTCGCTGGACGCGGTGGCGGACCGTGACTTCGCGTTGGAGTTTCTGTCTTGTGCCAGCATCAGCGCCATGCACCTGAGCCGCTTTGCCGAAGAACTGGTGATCTGGTCCTCTGCCCAGTTCCGCTTTGTCACATTGTCCGACCGGTTTTCTACGGGCTCCAGCATCATGCCGCAGAAAAAGAACCCCGATGCGGCTGAATTGATCCGCGCCAAAGTGGGCCGGATTTTCGGGGCGAACACGGCGCTGATGATGGTGATGAAAGGGTTGCCGCTGACCTATTCGAAGGACATGCAAGAAGACAAAGAGCAGGTCTTTGATGCCGCCGACAGTCTGATGCTGGCGCTGGCCGCGATGGAAGGCATGGTGCGGGACATGACCGGCAACCGCGAGAGTTTGGCCGCCGCCGCCGGGTCGGGGTTTTCGACCGCGACGGATCTGGCTGATTGGTTGGTGCGTGTGCTGGGCCTGCCGTTCCGCGACGCCCATCACATTACGGGCTCTTTGGTCGGGATGGCCGAAAAGGCCGGTTGTGATTTGCCTGATCTGACGCTGGCGCAGATGCAGTCGGTTCATGAAGGAATCACAGCGGATGTTTTTGATGTGCTGGGGGTCGAGAATTCAGTGAACTCGCGTATGTCATATGGTGGCACGGCGCCTGCGCAAGTACGTGCGCAAGTCGCACGTTGGAAAGAGGTGTTGGCATGAGGTTGGTTCTGGTCTTGGTGGCGGCCTGTGCATTGGCGGCATGCGGCGCGGATGGCGAGCCGGTCGCGCCAGCGCCTGCGGTTTCAGGATAATGCGCCGCGCGCTCGTCGCTTGTGCGCTCTTCGCGCTGACCGCGTGCGGACCGGTCAATCCCGACGATGATCCGGCGGGGCGGGCTGACACGCGCCAAAAACCTAGCAATCTGACGCCCGGGGTCCATATCACAGGCTATGCCAACATTGGCGTGGTCAGGGAGTTCTAAAATGTCACCTTTGCGTATGGTCTATCTGGCGCTGGCGGTCTGGGGCGCGATCCATCCGATGTATTACTTCATCACGTGGTTTCAGCAAAACACGTGGGATATCATGGCGATGGTCGACGCATGGCATGTGAATGCGGCGGGCAGCGGTCTGGTTTGGGATCTGACGATTGCGGCGGTGACGTTGACCGTGTGGATCATCGCGGAGGTCGCTGTAAGGCGCAACTGGCTGGCGTTGATTGCGATTCCGGCAACGTTTTGTATCGGGGTGAGCTGTGGCTTGCCGCTTTATCTATTTTTGCGGACGGCACCCGTTCGCTAGGTTGAAATTCAGTATTTAAGGCGAAAAGAACTTGGATCATTTTCTCTATCGGGACGGCACGCTTTACGCAGAAGATGTCGCCATTTCCGAGATTGCAGCGGCTGTTGGCACGCCATTCTATGTCTATTCCACGGCAACCTTGCTGCGGCATTTCCGGCTGTTTGATGAGGCGCTTGCCGGCATGGAGCATCTTGTGTGCTTTGCGATGAAGGCCAATTCCAATCAGGCCGTGTTGCGCACCTTGGCGCAGGCCGGTGCGGGCATGGATGTCGTGTCGGGAGGCGAGTACCGCCGTGCGCGCGCAGCAGGTGTGCCAGGAGACAGGATTGTGTTTTCGGGTGTCGGCAAAACCCGAGGCGAGATTGAGTTGGCCCTTAAGGGAGGCATTCGCCAGTTCAACGTAGAGAGCGAACCGGAGATGGTGGTGCTGGATGCAGTTGCGCGATCTTTGGGTGTGACGGCACCCATTACAATCCGGGTGAACCCCGATGTTGACGCCAAAACCCACGCCAAAATTGCGACCGGCAAGTCGGAGAACAAATTCGGCATTCCGATCGCGCGTGCGCGCGAGGTCTACAAGATGGCGGCAGGGCTCAAGGGGTTGGCGGTCATCGGCATTGACGTGCACATCGGATCGCAATTGACGGATCTGGCCCCGTTCGAGGCCGCCTACCTGAAGGTGGCAGAACTGACCGAGACGCTGCGCGCAGACGGGCATCAGATCACGCGGCTCGATCTGGGCGGTGGGCTTGGCATTCCATACGAGCGTAGCAATGCAGACCCGCCGTTGCCGTCTGATTACGGCGCGCTGGTGCAGCGCACTTTGGGTCATCTGGGTTGTGAGATCGAGATTGAACCGGGTCGCTTGATTGCGGGCAATGCGGGACTGATGGTCAGTGAGGTCATATATGTCAAATCTGGCGAAGGGCGCGATTTCCTGATCCTTGACGGGGCGATGAACGATCTGATCCGGCCTGCGATGTATGATGCCTATCATGACATCATTCCGGTCGTGGAACCCGTCGCAGGTGTGGAACCGCAACCAATTGATATTGTCGGTCCGGTTTGCGAATCGGGTGATACTTTTGCCAAGCAGCGCCTGATGCCGCCGCTTTTGGCCGGCGATCTGGTCGCCTTCCGATCTGCGGGCGCATATGGCGCGGTAATGAGCAGCGAATACAATTCACGGCCCCTGATACCGGAAGTTTTGGTGAAAGATGATCAATTCGCAGTTATCCGCCCGCGTCCAACCTTTGACGAAATGATAAATCGAGATACCATTCCCCCATGGTTATGAGCGTTTGTCGCGCTGACCGGGCTGGAGGCCAGTGTAATGAGCAGTTTCACTCCGAATGATTTGCGTCGCGGGCTTGCCGGTTTGCGCTGGCCACTGCGTCTAACTTGGGCCGGTCTGCTGGCGGAACGCGCTGTGCGCGCATTCTGGCCTGTGTTGAGCGTTCTTTTACTGGCGCTAGCGGCGCTGATGCTTGGGCTTCAGGACATCGTCGGGATTGAGATTGTCTGGGCGGTCGCGGGTATATTGGGTTTCGCATTGTTGGCGGCAGCGGTTTACGCAGTCCGTCATTTCCGTTTTCCACGCCGGGTTGAAGCATTGGCGCGGCTGGATGAAAGCATGCCGGGCCGCCCCATACAGGCGTTGATGGATGATGCCGCGATCGGGGGCGATGACGCTGCATCAATGGCTGTATGGCGCGCGCACAAGGCGCGGATGGCGGCGCGCGTCGCCCAAGCGCGCGCAGTACCCGGCGATCTGCGGGCCTCTGCCCATGATCCATATGCTTTGCGGTTTGTTGCAGTTATGGCGTTTGCCGTTGCGCTGATTTTTGGGTCGGTCTGGCGGGTTGGGTCGGTTGCGGATATGGCGCCGGGCGGCACTGCGTTGGCCAGTGGGCCGGTCTGGGAAGGCTGGGCAGAGCCACCGCGTTATACAGGCAAGCCGACGCTCTATTTGAACGATCAGTCAGGTGGTGATCTGGAATTACCCGAGGGTACTTTGATCACCTTGCGGTTCTACGGTGAAGTCGGCGCTTTGACGCTGGCAGAGACCGTGTCTGGTCGAGAGGCAGATCCTGAACAGGCGGCCAACCCGCAGCAGGATTTTACTGTTTTACAAGATGGAACAATTACCATTGACGGTCCACGTGGCCAACAATGGAGTGTTGCCATGCGCGCGGACGCGCCGCCGGAGGTCGACATCATTGCCGCCCCCGAGGTTGCAGCCCTCGGCGAGATGCGTTTGCCCTTCGTTGCGCGCGACGACTACGGGGTCGAGGCGGGTGAGGCGCGGATCATTCTTGATCTTGCGTCGGTTGAGCGGGCTTACGGTCTTGCCCTTGATCCTGATCCCCGTGCCGAGATTGTCGTGCCGCTGCCAACCCCTATTTCAGGTGACCGCGCGACATTTGAAGAAAACCTGATTGATGATTTCTCAAAACACCCGTGGGCGAACCTCCCCGTTAAAATCACGCTGAGTGTTTTGGATGCCGCAGAGCAAAGCGGGGCAACTGTGCCGCAAGACTTGATCCTGCCGGGGCGCCGGTTTTTTGACCCCACGGCTGCGGCAGTGATCGAGATGCGCCGTGATTTGCTATGGTCGAGAGAGAATGCGCCGCGCATGGCGCAGGTTTTGCGGGCGGTTTCTTACCGGCCTGCCGATATCTTTCGCGCGGAAACCACGGCATTGCGTCTGCGGCGGGTGATTGAACGGTTGGAAATACACGCGCGTTACGGTCTGGGCGATGAGGTGCAGCAAGAACTGGCAGATGAGCTTTGGGATCTCGCCATCGAGTTGGAAGAAGGCGTGCTTGCCGATGCTTTGGAGCGGATGCGCCGCGCACAAGAGCGCCTTGAAGAAGCGATGAAAAATGGTGCCTCTGACGAAGAAATCGCGGAATTGATGGACGAATTACGCCGTGCCACCGAAGACTACATCCAGCAATTGCAGCGCCAGCAGGCGCAAGAGCAGGGCGGTCAGGACGGCCAAAATCAGCAATCGCCGGGCGACAGCATGCAGATGACCCAAGACGACCTGCAACGCATGATGGACCGCATTCAGGAGCTGATGGAGCAGGGGCGGATGGCCGAAGCTGCCGAAGCGTTGAAAGAACTGCAAGAGTTGATGGAGAACATGCGCGTCACCGAAGGGCAGCAAGGCCAAGGCGGCCAATCCCCCGGTGAGCAGGCGATGGAAGGTCTTGCGGACACTTTGCGCCAACAGCAGGGGTTGAGCGATCAGGCATTTCGCGACCTGCAAGAACAGTTCAACCCGAACGCACAGGCAGGTGAAAGCCAAGGTAACGAAGGGCGCAATGGCGGCCAAGGACGTGGCCAAAGCCATGAGGGACAGAATGGCCAGGGCGAAGGCAGCGGCGAACAGCAAGGGCAGGGCCAGCAGGGCCAAAACCAGCAACGAGGTCAAAACGGCGAAGGCGGTGAACAGGGCGAAGGCGCGGGTAAAGGTGAAGAGGGACTTGCCCAACGCCAGCAGGCTTTGCGCGATGAGTTGCGCCGCCAGCAGGGCCGCTTGCCCGGACAGGGTTCAGAGGCGGGGGACGCTGCGCGTGACGCATTGGACCGTGCAGGGCGTGCGATGGACGACGCTGAACAGGCGTTGCGCAACCGTGATCTGGCCGATGCAATAGACAATCAGGCACAGGCGATGGAGGCCCTGCGGGAAGGCATGCGGTCACTTGGCGAGGCGATGGCGCAGGAACAACAGAACCAGCAGCCCGGACAGGGGCAGGCTGAATCAGATCGCCGCGCGGACAACCGTGATCCGCTGGGCCGCGAAGAGGGAAACAATGGCAGCTCAAGCGGTGACGGGCCTTTGGCGCTTGGCCCCGACGCGGCGGGCCGTGCGCGTGAATTGCTGGATGAAATCCGCAGACGGTCCGGCGAGACACAGCGCCCGGAGGTCGAGCGCGATTACCTCAACCGCTTGCTGGACCGGTTCTAAGGGCACGCGACACAAGCAAAACGTGTCGCGTGTCTTTAGCTGGAAACTTGCGTCGCGATTGAATCGAGCTGCATCAATCCGGATTTGACCAACCCGTCCAACGTCACCCGCAGACCATCAACCCATCCGACATAGCCCGACAGATAAGGGTCCACCTGCGGTACAGCCTGTGCGATCTGGGGTGCATAAGCGTAGACCAGCACCAAGCCAAGAACGAGCAGCAGCATCAACATAAAGCCCCTGCCAAAGCCGCCTTTGCGGGCCTTGTCGCTGTCTATCTCGTCCGCGCCGCTGATCTCTGTTCTGCCTCGGCCACGATCTGAATCGTTGCGCAGGGTCGAATTGATTTCTTCGATATCGGGCAAAAGCTCACGCCGAGGACCAGCAAGGGCCGCCGCCTGCACCGGATCAGGTTCGCCCCGCATCCGTGCCATCCGGCGCTTGGCCTCCAATGTCCGACGCTCCGTATCATCAAGCGGGGGTCTTGAACTGGATGCAGTTTCTTCAAGTCCCAGATCGGCCTGTGTTTCCAGCGTTCCTGACGGTTCGCGTTTGCGGGCAGCATGTTCTGCCTCCGCCTCTTGGCGCAGGATGTCCGCGACAGCTGGGTCCAACTGGCGCCGCTCAGGCGATTTTGCGGGTGGTTGCGGCGGCGGCGGTGGGGATACTTCCTCATCCGGATCAGGCTCGGTGCTGCCCAAAAGGGGCGCGTCTTCCTCGTCGTCGGGTGCATGATCGGGGTGATGCTGAAACCACGTCTGGCCACAGTTTGAACATTGTACGTCCCGGCCTGCGGTTGGCATGACCTCGTCGGGCACCTCATATTGAGCATCGCAATTTGGGCAGGTCAGCCGCATGTTCGTTTTCCCGCTTTCCTCAAAAGGACTAATCATGCCATCCAATAGACATTGTCCATTATTTAGCGACGATCATATGGTCAAGCCTGCGGCAGTAAAAGTGCAATCTGTCCCCCTGCAATTGAACTGGTGGATTGAATCCAGAGCGGTGCTAAGGCACAACAGGTTAACAAAGGGGTACGGCCGTGATCGAGCTGGAAAATGTAGCCTACAGCTATGGGGGCGGCGAACTGTTGTCGGACATCTCGCTCAGGCTTGCCCCAGGCTCGTTTCACTTTCTGACGGGCCCATCGGGGGCGGGTAAAACGACGCTCCTGAAACTCTGCTACGGGGCGCTACTGCCGACCGCAGGACATGTGCGGCTGTTTGGTGCCGATGTGCGCAGTCTGGACCGTGATGATATCGCGATTGTGCGCAGGCGGGTTGGCGTGGTGCATCAGGATGTTCAGTTTCTGGACCATCTGAGCCTTGTTGATAACATTTCCCTGCCGCTGACTGTTTCAGGACGCCAAGCCGATACCGTCACCAATGATCTGAATGAATTGATGACTTGGGTTGGCCTGACCAACCGCGCGGACGCTTTGCCGCCTGAATTGTCGGGGGGGGAACGCCAACGTGCCGCCGTTGCGCGTGCCGTAATCATGTCACCGGATGTTATTCTGGCGGATGAACCGACAGGCAATATTGATTGGGAGATGTCGCAACGGCTTTTGCGGTTGCTGATTGAGTTGAACAAGATGGGTAAGACTGTGCTGATCGCGACCCATGACCTGAGTTTGATCCGCGCCGCCAAAGCGCAAGTGCAGGCCCGGGTTCTGCGGATCACCAACCGGCGGATTCAACTGGCAGGGGCAGACCTGTGAAGCTTGATCTTGGATCTCTGCGCGCTTTCATCAAGGGTGATACACATGCTGACCGTGTTGTGCCGCCCACCGGATTTACGGCGCAATTGACGTTGTTTGCAGCCGCTGCAATGGCGTTTTTGGCGGTGTTCGCGCTGGCGTTGTCGCTTGCTGCGGGCCGTTTGGCTGACCGCTGGGGCGATGAACTTGCGCGGTCTGCCACCATCCGCATTGTCGCGCCGCTGGATCAGCGCGCGGCGCAAACTGCGGCAGCCCTCGCCATACTGGAGACAACACAAGGTGTCGCGAGCGCCCGCGCCCTGACGGACGCCGAACAACAGGCCCTGCTTGCACCATGGTTCGGGTCGGAACTGGTGCTGGATGCGCTGCCGGTTCCGCGCTTGATCGAAGTCATCGAGGATGCAGACGGCATTGATGCGGCGGGTCTGCGCCTGCGGCTGAGCGCGGAAGTGCCGGGGGCCATTCTGGATGATCACAGCCGCTGGCGCGCGCCGCTGGTAGAAGCGGCGTCCAGACTGCGGTTGCTGGGCTGGGTGTCCATCGTGTTGATCGGGGCTGCGGTGGCCGCGATGATCACGCTGGCCGCCAATGCGGCTCTTGCCGCAAATGCCCAAGTTATTGCCGTTCTGCGCCTTGTGGGGGCGACCGACGACTACATTGCACAGGCCTTTATCCGGCGTTTCACCCTGCGTGCGCTGGGGGGGGCTGCGGTCGGCACTGTGTTGGGCATGATTGCGATGATCTTTATGCCATCGGCCTCTGCTGCGGCAGGGTTTCTGACGGGACTTGGATTTCAGGGTTTTGGGTGGCTGGCACCGCTTTTCATACCAGTTCTGGCGGGGGGCGTTGCATTCTTGGCAACCCGCATGGCGGCGCGCCACACATTGAGGGAGCTGACATAATGCTGCAATGGATACGCTCGATCCTGTATGTGGTTCAGGCCACGATTATGATGCCTGTGATTGGCCTGCTCTTTGCACCGTGGGCGATGTTCTCGAAGGTCGGCGCCTATGCGGCATGCAAGTCTTATGCGCGCTGGTGCATGTGGACCGCGCGCTGGATGATTGGCCTGCGCTGTGAGGTACGCGGCACAGTGCCGACGGGCGAAGTGTTGGTTGCGGCCAAACACCAGTCTTTCCTTGATATCATGATGATCTTTGAGGCGCTGCCTCGCGCGAAATTCATCATGAAGCGCGAAATATTATGGACGCCCGTCATCGGCCAGTACACTAAACGGATGGAGATGATCGCCGTGGACCGTGGCAAGCGGGGCAAGGCGATTACGAAAATGATCGAAGACGTGGATGCGGGCCGCCGCGAGCCGGGGCAGATTGTGATTTATTCCCAAGGCACCCGTGTCGCGCCGGGCGCCTACATTCCATACAAGGTTGGCACTGGCGTTCTTTATGAACAACTTGGCCAGCCTTGCGTGCCGGTGGCGACAAATGCTGGCTATTTCTGGCCCCGTCGCGGGCTGTACCGCAGACCGGGTGTGGCAGTTGTTGAATTTTTGCCCCCCATTCTGACGGGATTGGACCGGTCCACTATGATGAAGCAGCTTGAGCAAACAGTAGAGGCGGCCTCTGACGCCTTGTTGTATGAAGCAGGATGGCGCAAAAATGGATAAGATCAAGGAAGTCGCGGCACTTGAGACGCTCTATGGTACATGCAGCCCTGCGTCGTTGCGCAAGGTCGTGGACCAGTTGACGCCGCTTTACCGCAAATGGATTTTGACCTCGAAGCTATGCATGTTGACGACGGTGGGGCCGGGTGGTACCGACGACAGCCCGCGCGGTGACGACGGCCCTGTGGTGCGTATATTGGACCCCAAGACCCTCGCTATGCCCGATTGGCGCGGCAATAACCGTCTGGATTCGCTGCGTAATATCGTAGAGGACGGGCGTGTTTCCCTGATGTTTCTAGTGCCGGGCTCAAACAACGTGGTGCGTGTGAATGGCACCGCGTATGTCACTGATGATGCTGAACTGCGGGCCTCTTTCGAAAAGAACGCGCGCCAGCCGGCAACAGTCATCATCATCAACATCGCCGAGGTTTACGGCCAATGCGCCCGCGCCCTGATGCGGGCGGGGACGTGGTCGGGCAAAGACGAAAGCGGTGATCTGCCAAGTTTCGGAGATATTCTGGCAGAGATTACCAGTGGCGAAGTGGGTGGCGCGCCCTATGACGCCGCTTGGCCCGCCCGCGCTGAAGAGAGCATGTGGTAATTGGCACAATAAAAACCGCTCATTGCGCACCGACCTCAGGGTCTTTTTACAAAAGACCCTGATTTCCCCCCTTCATCCGGACAAACAGCCAAAGGGGGAAGGTACGCCCATACTACATGTGGATCGCACCACTTCCGCAGGCCAGCGCTGCTTCGCGCACCGCTTCGGAATAGGTCGGGTGTGCGTGGCACGTCATGGCAAGATCTTGCGCCGAGGCCCCGAATTCCATCGCAACACAGATTTCGTGGATCAGATCACCCGCAGATGGCCCGATGATATGCGCGCCCAAAATGCGGTCTGTATCTTTGTCCGCGAGGATTTTCACAAAACCGTCGCCTGCAAAGTTCGCTTTGGCACGGGCGTTGCCCATAAAGCTGAACTTGCCGACTTTGTAGGCGCGGCCCGCTTCTTTGAGGGTCGCTTCGGTTTCACCGACATTGGCAACCTCCGGGTGGGTATAGATCACGCCGGGGATGAGGCCGTAGTTCACATGCCCGTGCTTACCCGCGATCACTTCCGCGACGGCCATGCCTTCGTCTTCGGCTTTGTGTGCAAGCATCGGACCTTCGATCACGTCACCGATGGCATAGACCCCTTTGACGGATGTTTCCCACTTGTCGTTTACGGCAATCTGGCCGCGCTTGGTCATCTCGATGTTCAATGCGTCCAGACCAAGCCCCCCGGTCAAAGGCTTGCGCCCTGTTGCGACCAGAACTGTATCTGCGTCGATGACATGTTCGCTGTCATCTTTGCGCAGTTTGTAGTGTACCTTGGCTTTGGATTTGCTGGCTTCGGTTTTCTGGACCGCAGCGCCCATTATGAAATTCAGGCCTTGCTTTGTCAGCATCCGTTGGAATGTTTTCTGAACCTCCGGGTCCATGCCGGGGGTGATGGCATCAAGGAATTCCACAACCGTCACTTCGGAGCCGAGACGCGCGTAGACGCTGCCCAGTTCAAGCCCGATCACACCCGCACCGATCACGACCAGTTTCTTGGGCACTTTGCCCAGTTCAAGCGCACCCGTGGAGGTTACCACAATTTTTTCGTCAACCTCGACGCCGGGTAGTGATGCAGGCTCTGAACCTGATGCAATGACGATATGTTTGGCCTCATGGACTTCATCGCCAACCTTGACCTTGCCCGCCTCGGGGATCGTACCCCAGCCTTTAAGCCAGTCGATCTTGTTCTTTTTGAACAGGAATTCGATGCCTTTGGTGTTGGTGTCGATGGTGGATGTTTTATATTTCTGCATCTGGGGCCAGTCGACCGAGGGGCTTTTGCCCTTGAGACCCATTTCGGCAAAGTTGTGTTCAGCCTCATGCAACATATGGCTGGCATGTAGCAATGCCTTTGACGGGATACAGCCCACGTTCAGGCAGGTGCCGCCCAAGGTATCGCGCCCCTCTACGCAAGCGGTTTTCAGACCCAGTTGCGCACAGCGGATTGCAGCGACATAGCCGCCGGGGCCGGAACCGATGATGATGACGTCGTAGCTGGACATGGGGATCTCCTTGAATGCGTCGGTTGGTGCGGGCGAGGGTAGGGGGGCCAGCCCCCCGGCGCAAGCGCCTCCCCCCGGAGGTTTATTTGGAAAATTGAAGTTAGAGCAGGGCAGCGATCAGCATGAACGCGGTCGCGAGGAAGCCTGCGAACCATATGAAAGAGCGGGCAGGGTTCCAGCCGAGAACGTAAGCAGGGACATAGGCGATGCGCGCGATCAAGTAGATCCATGCGCAGGCTGCGGTGAAAGAGGAGCTTTGGCCCGTGGTGTGGATGACCAGAGCGGCAATTGCGAACAGGAGTAGCCCTTGGAAATGGTTGTCGAATGCGCGGCCTAGGCGGGCGGTTCTTTGCGACATTTCGCGGGATGGTTCCCGGTCGCGCGCCGACATCGTGTAACCCGTGCCGAGTTCGAGATTCGCGGGTACCGCATAAAGTGCGAATTGCACGAATTGCAGCAATGTAGCGAGGGTGAGGGTAGTGAGTTCTGGAGTCATGGAGACGGTCATTTCATGTAATCAGGCAAACGAAATACGTCTGCCGGTTGCGAGTAGCGTGCCGCAGGCGACCCAGTCGCCATTTTGTTTGACCATGGGGAGTATCCGAAACTCTGTGTATGAGGCTTAGCCCATGCGGTTTTGACGGGTCATTTATTGAACCGTTCGGGGTATAGGATAGCGAACTGGTTTCGCGCGGCAACCCATTCTCTGACG
>Ga0115564_10001515_pt1 | contig 21190 bp, 20 predicted proteins | sample COGITO_mtgs_1105_7_FD_88680 | JGI IMG/M metagenome (GOLD analysis project Ga0115564, IMG submission 88680) | Pelagic marine microbial communities from North Sea - COGITO_mtgs_110523 | ecosystem: Environmental > Aquatic > Marine > Epipelagic | place: Germany:Helgoland, sampling site Kabeltonne...
CATGTCGATCCAGGGTGTCGAGCCCAGCCTCAGCCCGTCCATGGACATTCAGATTTCATCGAACTTTGAGCGCTACCTGTTCGACCTTCTGGACCGCAGCGGTTCGGCAACGGCCAGGACCATGGTTGATTTCCGTGCCACCGGCCGCATGAACGTCGGGCAGGGTGGTTGGGAGCAGGCCAAGCGTGACTTCCATGCCTTCGCGCTCAGTGATCCAAAGTGTCTCGACGCCATCCGCCGCTGGCGGGAGAAAACCGGCGAAGTGCTGGATCCGCATACGGTCATTGGAGTGGAACACGCGGCGCAATTCGGGCGTCCTGGTGTTCCGGCTGTGGCGCTGGCAACTGCCCATCCGGCGAAGTTTCCGGCTGCTATTGAGCAGGCTTTGGACCAAACCCCTGCTCTGCCTGCGCATCTGGGTGATCTCTATGAGCGATCAGAAAGCTTCACCTCTCTGCCAAACCAGTTAAAAGAGGTGCAACAGTACGTTCGCGCTCATCGTCGGCAGAGTTGATTTGCCAATGAACCGCGTAACGCGCGGGGAGGTTTTTTGAGCGTTAAGATCAGTCAACTCGATAACGGATTGCAGGTGGTGACCGATCCGATGGATGGGGTGCAGTCAACCGCGTTGGGCCTGTGGTTCAAGGTTGGCGCGCGGTATGAGACTGCGAACCTGAGTGGCATTGCTCATTTTATTGAACATATGCTCTTCAAAGGCACCGATCGGCGTTCATCGTTTGCCGTCAGCGAAGAGATCGAGGCGACGGGCGGCTTTCTTAACGCCTACACCAGCCGCGAAAACACCGCCTTTTACGCGCGCATGCTATCCCAGGATACCGCGCTGTGTCTGGACGTCCTTGCTGACATTTTGCAGCATTCCCGCTTCGACTCCGAAGACATCGAGCGCGAGCAGACTGTCATCAGCCAGGAAATTGCCCAGGCCGATGATGCCCCGGATGACGTGGTGTTCACCGATTTCCAGTCCCAGGCTTTTGCCGGGCAGGGCTTGGGTCAGTCAGTTCTGGGTACACAGCAGACCTTGAGCAATATCAACCGAGACAACGCCATGGCGTTCTGGCGTCACCATTACCGGCCAGACAAAGCGGTTCTTGTGGCCAGTGGTGACGTGAAGCACGATGATCTTGTGCGCATGGCCGAGCGCCTGTTCTGGCCCGACCGCGGCGAGCGGGGCCCGCGCGAAATGCCAGCGGCTGCGTCCTATACTGGGGGCGTGACGCTGAAGAATCGGGCATTGGAGCAAGTGCACACCGTGCTGGGTTTTGAGGGTGCTTCTGTTACCGATGCCCGCTTTTTTGCCAGTGCTGTGCTGTCAACGCTGCTGGGCGGCGGGTCATCGTCCCGGTTGTTCCAGGAGGTCCGCGAAAAGCGGGGTTTGGCTTATCACGTCGGTGCGCACACCTCAGGTTATGCTGACACCGGCCTCTTTGCAGTCTACGCCGGTACAGCACCAGAGGCTGAGGCCGAGCTGCTGGGTGTCCTGATCGATGAGTTCAAACGGCTTGCCGACACCAAGGTGCCCGAAGATGAAATCGAGCGTGCCCAGGCGCAGATTCGTGCTTCGGTTCTTATGGGGCGTGAGAGCACGTCGAGCCGGGCCGAAGATGCAGCCCAGCAAATGTTGGTTTACGGCATTCCCCGCTCTGTCAGTGATCTGATTGGTCAACTTAACGCCGTTGACGCCGACGCCATTCGGCAGGAAGCGCAAACGATGCTGGCCAGCCCGGTGACGCTGTCCGCCGTTGGCCCCCTTTCTGATACAGATTCCCTATACGAGATCGATCAGCGCCTGCGCTAGCCCGGCCTCGCTCAGCCTACTGGCTCAGCTATCGCGCAGCACGACAGCCTGAGCGCAAACAACCTTGCCATCGACCGAAGTAACACTGGGGTCGCCGTATAGGATGTAACCGTCATCCAGCGCCTTGGAAATCTTTTCGCAGAATTCGCGATTGTCAGGTCCGGTCAACAGGCGGTAGGCCAGTCGAGGTTTGCTCGTCTTTTCATCGTCCGGGCCGGGTTGAACGGTTTCAATGCGGTACTGAGCGGTTGCGTCATCGACGGTTGACCACGCCATTTCCTGCCATTTTGCTTCCGCTTCGGCGTAAGTGTCATAAGGACCATAGCGCTCGGGCACCCCGGACCATTCCTTGAAGGACGTGTCCTTAAACATGCCACCAATGACCCAAAATGCCCCGGCCGCGCCAACGTCGACGTTTTCTTCTTCGATGTGGAAATGCGCGTTGCAGTCGTCCACCGTTTCCCAGGCCAAGCGCTGCCATTCTTTCAGCGCCTTATCGTAGTCATCGAAGGGGCCTTCGCGAACTTCTTCGGTGCCTTCTGCAAGGTTTTTGAATGCGGTGGATTCATAGACCCCGCCGACGACCCAGAATTGACGCATGATTCTTATCTCAACTGTCTGGTGATGTTAGACAGAGATTTAACGGCACAAAAAGGCGCTGTCACTGAACAAGGTGGTAAGTCAGGCGTGACCACCGACGGAGGCAAGCTGACCGGGATCGATGCCGAGCTTATCGATTGCCTGCTTCCATGCGGGCTCATTTTCGGAAACAAAAATGAGTTCGTGATCAGGCTCGATGCTGATCCAGGCGTTTGCTTCCAATTCCTGTTCCAGTTGACCGGGCGACCACTGCGAGCACCCCAGGGCAATCAGATAGTTTTGCGGGCCAATTCCCTCAGCGATGTCGCGAAGGATTTCAACGGCTGTGGTCAGACGAACCTCGTCCGTGACCTTGATGGTTGAGTCGTGGGCGTAATCGGGTGAATGCAGCACAAATCCACGCTGTTCCTGCACCGGGCCGCCGCGTGTCACGCGACCTCGCGGCGGAACAAGAGCATCTATCGATAGGTTTTCCAGAACTTCCGTGAACGTCAGGCCATGATGCACGTGGTTGACCACAACGCCCATGGCACCATCCTCGCCATGGAGGCACATATAAATCACCGACTTTTCAAACAGTGGATCACCAATATGCGGCGTCGCCACCAGCAGCTTGCCCTGTAAACCGTAAGGCGTGTTGCTCATTGAAAAGTCTGGTTCGGTCACGAAGTTTGTCATGCTTCTAAGAGTAGGCGTCCACCGCTGGGTGTAAAGGCGCAAAAAGGTGGCATAGTGTTTCATACGTTTTCAGAAATGTGGATCGATGCTGCACACGCGATGATCAGACGGACGTGATGCGACAGGAGCAAAAAAATTGCTTATGGGGGAATGCAGGAGACGATTTTGCCCCACCTGGGGCTTAACCAATGCACACTGACAGGGGTTTCATGACACCGTTTCAACGCTTTTGGCTTGGCCTTGGTTCCATTGCTATGCTCGCTATCGGCGCACCGGCTTCGACGGCTGCGGGTGATGCTTCGTTCTGGATGCAGGGCGTGCAATCGCAAGTTCGCGTGATTTCGCCCTACACTGCGACGGGCGAGGGCGCTGCAACCGTGCCTTTGGGGCTTGAGTTTGCCATGAACGAAGGGTGGCACATTTACTGGCGCACCCCAGGCGAAGCGGGACTTCCGCCTGAGTTGGAACACGGACAGTCGTTGAACGTTCAAGACGTGGCCTTTTCCTGGCCTGTGCCCAAGCGCGACGTCCAGTACGGCATTGAGACCTTCGTCTACAAGGATCGCGTGGTGCTGCCCTTTGATGTCACGCTTTCCGATCCTGGGCAGCCATTGGATCTTCGCGGCAGGGTCGATTTCCTGATCTGCGCCGAAATCTGCATTCCAGACAGCGTGGATATCAACTTTAGCCTACCTGGTGGCCCGGCAGAAATTGCGGTGGAAGAGGCGGCCATTTTTAACACCTACGAAACCCGCGTTCCCGGTGAAAACGGCGGCTCGACTGGCTTAACGGTTGAAACTATCGCTTTCGAACCCCTCGCCACCCCCGACCCTGACTCGGCAACCCTTGCCGGCCATCTTGTGTCATCGATCAGTTCCGTGTTTGCGATGAGCGAGCCTGATCTGTTTGCTGAGGTTCCGGAAGGTTTTTTCGTGCGTGGACCGCAAGTTATGCTTGCCGAGGACGCGATGACGGCGACCTTGCGCTCCCCCGTTTACCGCGAAAACTGGGCGACTGAAGATCTGGACTTGGCTGACGTCGCTATCACGGTTGTAGACGGGTTGCGGGGTGTCGAGCTGCCTTCCGTGCGGTTGATCGATGGGTTTAGCTTTGATGGGGCAGACGTCTCCGTCGGCGCATCTGGCGCGCGCACTGGCGAGCCGGCCCCGCTTGATCTCTCGTTGACTACAGTCCTGGGTATGCTGGTCCTTGCCGTCATCGGCGGTTTTATCCTCAATTTCATGCCCTGCGTGCTGCCGGTCTTGTCGCTCAAGATGTTTTCGGTGGTTTCCCATGGCGGTCAGGCCAGCGCGAAGATCCGCCTTTCCTTTGCAGCGACTGCAGCGGGTATTTTGGTCAGTTTCCTGGTCCTCGCCGCGGCCTTTGCATCGTTAAAGCTGGCCGGCGCGTCCTTTGGCTGGGGTGTGCAGTTCACGCAGCCTGTGTTCATCCTGGTGCTGTTGGTCGTCCTGTTTGGGTTTGCGCTCAATCTCTTTGGCTTGTTCGAAATCCCGAATATCCCTGGTCTGGGCGGTTTGGGCGCGAACCAGCGCGGGTTTCTCGGTGACTTTACCTCGGGCGTTTTGGCAACTTTGCTGGCGACACCGTGCTCTGCGCCCTTCCTGGGCACTGCGATTGGATTTGCGCTCGCTGCGCCGATTTACATTCTGGTTTTGATCTTCCTGTTTGTCGGCGTTGGTCTGGCTTTGCCCTACCTCGCCGTGATTGCGTTCCCAGGACTGGCGGCGGTCATGCCCAAGCCAGGGCGTTGGATGCTGCGTCTGCGTCAGGTTTTGGGTGTGGCGCTGGTTTTGACGGCGGTTTGGCTGCTGGGTGTGTTGCTTAAGCAGTGGGGTGTCAGCTCCGACCTGCGCTGGTTAGCAGCGCTCGCTGCGGGTCTTGCCTTTGCGCTGGGCGCTTTTTTGGCTCAATGGCGGACGGCAGCGCTCGGTATGGTTGCCGGTGCGGTACCTTTGGCCGCCGTGCTGATCCTCAGCCCACAGGCAGCCGTTAACAAAGACGCCCTGTTTCAGCCGTTCACCGAAGCCGCGCTGCAAACAGCCTTGGATGACGGCAAGATCGTCTTTGTCGATGTCACAGCGGATTGGTGTTTGACCTGCAAAACCAATAAAATCCGGGCCATTAACGTCGAAGATGTGACCGCCGAACTCAAGTCGTCGTCGGTCGTTGCTCTTCAAGCAGACTGGACCACCTACGATGCGTCCATCACGACCTATCTTGCCTCTCATGGCCGCCGTGCCATCCCGTTCGATGCGGTTTACAGCGGTCGGACAGGCGAGGTTGAAGTTTTGCCGGAGCTGCTATCTGCCAAGGATGTGCTTGCGGCGCTTGATCGAGCCCGCTGAATAGACCACTTCTGTGCTATGTTATTGTAATTGTTAAACGAGAAACATCAGATGACCATAGAAGTTGGCGACCGCTTGCCGGATGTAACCGCGAAGACCTTTGACGACGGGCCGGCGAACCTGTCCATTGGTGCGCTGATCGAAGGCAAGACGGCGGTCATTTTTGGCCTGCCCGGCGCGTTTACACCAACGTGCAGCATCCGGCACTTACCCGGGTTCGTGGATCATGCTGAAGCTATCAAAGCCAAGGGCGTTGACCTGATCGCCGTTCATTCCGTCAACGACCCGCACGTGCTCAACGCCTGGAACAAGCAGCAGGGGTCCGAAGAGATCGAGATCATCGCTGATTGGAACGCCGACTTCGCCAAGGCGCTCGGCGTCGATGCCGATATGTCAAAGACAGGTCTGGGCATTCGGGCCAAGCGCTACGCGCTGATCGTCAAAAACGGCGTTGTGACGTATTTTGGCGAAGGCGATCTGGACGTGTCTGGAGCGGAAGCGATCCTAGAGGCACTTTAGCCCTTGCTCCAGTTCAGGCCCGTGACGGCATAGCCTGCCGGGCCAGCTCATCGCAGCGCTCGTTCTCGGCATGGCCCGCGTGACCCTTGACCCAACGCCATTCGACTTGGTGTCGAGACCGCGCCTGATCGAGGGCCTTCCACAGGTCCTCGTTCTTCACGGGCTTTTTCTGCGCGTTTTTCCAACCACGCCGCTTCCAGCCATCGATCCACGATGTAATGCCGTCTTTAACGTAAGTGCTGTCCGTGGTCAGCACGATCTCACACGGCCGCTTGAGCGCGTTCAGCGCCTCTATGGCGGCAGTCAGCTCCATGCGGTTGTTTGTTGTATCGTCTTCACCGCCTGAAAGTTCCCTTTCGGTGTCGCCATAGCGCAGGATCGCGCCCCAGCCGCCTGGACCGGGGTTGCCGCTGCACGCGCCGTCGGTAAAAATCTCGACAACGGCCATCAGGCGACGTCCCTTAGTTCACGGGGTACGTTAAAGATGACGTTCTCCTCCCGTACCACTTCAACTGCCACCGCAACATCGAAGCGCTGTCGGAGCGCATCGAGGATTTCTTCGACCAGCACTTCCGGAGCCGAGGCGCCAGCGGTGAGGCCAAGGGTCGTCACGCCGGACAGATCCAAGGCGGCCACGTCCGCGCCGCGCTGCACCAGAAATGCTTTCGCCACGCCAGCCTGTTGCGCAACATCGACCAGGCGGTTGGAGTTTGATGAATTGGGGGCCCCCACCACCAGAAAGCCGTTACAGCCCGGCGCAATTACCTTGACCGCTTCCTGCCGATTGGTCGTCGCGTAGCAAATGTCTCCGGCCTTGGGCTCGGTGATGTTGGGAAAGCGCTGCTTGAGCGCTGTGATGATCGCGCTGGTGTCATCTACGGAGAGCGTTGTCTGGGTGACAAAAGCCAGTCCGCTGCCGTCTTCGGTAGCCGCAGCGGGGATACCCGCAACGTCTTCTGGCTGGCCAATCAGAGTTACGGCACCTGCGGGCAGCTGACCCAGAGTGCCAATCACCTCCGGGTGACCCGTATGCCCGATCAGAATCACTTGCTTGCCGTCGGCGTGGGCGCGTTCGGCTTCGCGGTGCACCTTGGATACCAGCGGGCAGGTCGCGTCCACAAAGTGCAGGTTTCGCCGCTGCGCCTCTGCTGGGACTGACTTCGGCACGCCATGGGCAGAAAAGATCACTGGGCGGTCGTCAGGGGCTTCGCTGAGCTCATCAATGAAAACCGCACCCTTGGCCTCCAGTCCTTCAACAACAAACCGGTTGTGCACGATCTCATGGCGCACATAAACCGGCGAGCCGTACTTCTTCAGCGCCAGTTCAACAATGTCGATCGCGCGCACGACCCCGGCGCAAAACCCACGGGGGGCGGCGAGCTTGACGGTAAGCGGTGGCTTGGCGTTGGTCATGGGGACGGATCCTTTATCTCTGTCCCTCAAATAGAATCCTCAGCGCAACTAAGCCAGTGCTGTGCGACGGAAAGATAGCGCTTCAGCAATGTGCAGACGTTTGATCCGGTCTTCGTTTTCCAGATCTGCGATGGTTCGGGCCACTCGAAGAAGCCGGTGAAATCCCCGCGCAGACAGGTTCAACTGCTCTGCTGCTTCGGTGATAAGCGCCTGTCCATCGTGCTCAAGTTCGCAGTGCTGTTCAAGCAGGTCCCCTTCCAGCGAGGCATTGACCGGGGGCTTGTTCAGCAGACTGTGATCCTCTGCCCCGCCAAACCGCGCGGCTTGGCGCTCGCGTGCGGATTTCACCCGGGCGGCGATTTCGGCCGTCCCTTCGCGGGCAGGTGTCAGCGTCAGGTCCAGTGCCGAGACCGCAGGAACCTCCAGCACTAGGTCGATTCGGTCATAGAGTGGGCCACTGATCTTAGCCTGATAGTCCTGCCCGCATTTTGGGGCCCGGGAACAGGCTCGAGCCGGGTCGGCGAGATAACCGCAGCGGCAAGGGTTCATGGCAGCGATCAGCTGGAAATGCGCAGGATAGGTGACGTGGGCATTGGCACGGGAAACAGTGACTGTGCCGGTTTCTATGGGCTGACGCAGGGCTTCGAGGGCGCGGCGGTCGAACTCTGGGAGCTCGTCCAAGAACAGCACACCCAGGTGCGCCAGCGTGACCTCGCCCGGCTTGGCCTTTGTGCCGCCACCGACCAGTGCAGGCAGGCTGGCGGAGGGGTGCGGATCGCGATAGGGGCGGGCGCTGACCAATCCCTCTTCGGTCAGTATGCCGGCGAGGGAGTGCACCATGGTGACCGACAACGCCTCTTCCGCGTTCAGCGATGGCAACAAGCCCGGCAAGCGTGCCGAAAGCATCGACTTTCCGGCTCCCGGTGGGCCGATGAGCAGCAGGTTGTGCCCGCCGGCGGCCGTGATCTCCAGCGCGCGCTTGGCCGTCTCCTGACCCTTGATGTCGCGCATATCGGGAACGTTAGCCTGGCCGCTGAGGCGGAGTTCAACCTGGGGCCGGGGGATCTGACCGCGACCCATCAGATGATTCATCAGTGACAGCAGGGTTTTGGGCGCGATGATGTCGAGGCCGTCGCCAGCCCAGGCGGCCTCGTTGCCTTGTGCTTCAGGGCAAATCAGGCTGAGCGCGTGGCGGTTGGCGTGGATGGCTGCGGGCAAGGCACCTAGAACCGAGTTGATCGACCCGTCCAACCCCAACTCCCCCATGGCGAGCATCCCATCGAGGCAGTCTGGCGGTAGCACCTCCATCTCAACCATCAATGCCAGCACGATTGGAAGGTCGAAGTGCGTTCCTTCCTTGGACAGATCGGCAGGAGCGAGGTTGATCGAGACGTGCGCCGGTGGCTGCATCAGCCCCAGCGAGGCAAGGGCACCACGCACCCGCTCCTTGCTCTCGCCCACCGCACGTTCAGGCAAGCCCACGATGTTCACCTTGGGCAGGCCGCTTGTCATAAGCACCTGCACATCGACGGTTTGAACATCGAGGCCCTGGAAAGAAACAGTTTTGATATGAGCGACCATGCAGCAGCTTTAACAGCTTTTGCGTGTATTCGCGACAGTTAGTCGCCTGCTTTGGCGAGCGGTCGGCTGTCGGTCTGACGCAAAGCGAACCATGCCACGCCGCAGGAGGCAAAAACGAAAAATCCAGCGAAGACACATTGCGTGCTGTAGGAAATACCCCAATCCTTGAGCGCGCCCATGATCAGCGGTCCAGACGCCGACACAAAGACCACTGCCATTGTGCTGAGTGTCCGTACTTTCCCAAGATGCTGCACACCATAGAGCTCGGGCCAGAGCGTGTTGAACGTGGTGCCGTAAAACGCGACGGCGACGGCAAGCAGCAACAGGCATAGCATCATTGCCGCAAAAGGCGTTAGCGCGCCTAGCAACAGCAGGCCCAGTCCGAATGGCAGCAGTGAAAACGGAAACAGTCGTGTGGCCGTAAACTTGTCCACCAGCCAGCCTGCAACGGGGTTCAGGGCAAAAGCTGCAATGGGGTAGAAGCCCCAGTAATAAGGCCAGAGTGCCGGGTTCCAGCCCTTCTCGTCCAGCACGGACACGATGTGAAAGAACAAGCCGGTGAAAATCCCCGACTGTGCCAGCATCATCGGTACCAGCAGCCAGAAGCGGGGGTCGCGCAGTACTTCGCCACGTGTCCACTGGCGTCTGCGTGACCCCGGTTGTGCAGCAAGAACCCGCGCGTCTTCGGCGAGCCGAGCCTCCAGCGCGGCGTTGCGCGCGGGCATGTCACGCAGCAGCAAAGGCAGCACTGGAAACACGCTCAGCGCGATCAGTCCCGACATGACGGCAAAGGCGCCGCGCCAGCCGATATCGATGTCGAACATCGCCAGTGCGGGCGGCAAGGCGAGTTGTCCGATTAGCAGTGAGCAGAATAAAGGCAGCACCAGTTCTCCGGCTGAATAAGCAACCCCCATCAGCCCCGTTGCGCGTCCTTTGAACCGGTCGTAGTACCGACCCATACTGGCATTGGCGACATGGCCCATCAGCGCCTGACCAAACTGACGTAGCAGGAAAAACGACAGCAGGAGAAAGATCCAGTGTGGGGTCGCAGCCATGGTCAGTCCGGCAATAACGACGCCCAGCACAACAATGCCGGCGATCCGACCCAAGGGCATTCGGTCAACCAAGCCCCCTGACCATAGGATCAGCAAACCGCTGGCGAAGGTAGCCGCGCCGTAAATCTGGCCGTACTGACCATCGGTGAGGGAGAAGGCTTCGCGCAGCTCGGCCCCAAAAAAGCCGATCAAGTAGGTCTGGCCGATACCTGACCAGAACACCAGCGACGCGCCGAACCCGACAAACCGGATGTCAGGCCAACCCAGGTCCTGCCAGCGTGCCGGATCCCAGTTGCGTTCGGTCATCCCGCAAAACGCCGTTCGATGGCATCCCAGATCAAGGCGGGACCATCGGTGCCGTCAAAGCGCTTCAGTTCCTGCAAGCCTGTTGGTGAGGTGACATTGATCTCGGTCAGACTGTCTCCGATCACATCGATCCCGACAAAAATCAAATCCCTCTGCTTGAGAACAGGTCCAAGCGCGTCGCAGATGTCGCGCTCGCGCGGGGTGAGTTTGACGGGCTCAGCGCGACCACCAACGTGCAGATTGGCCCGGGCCTCACCTGCCGCCGGAATGCGGTTGATGGCCCCGATGGCCTCGCCATCCACTAGAATGATGCGCTTGTCGCCTGCGCGGATCGCAGGCAGATACCCCTGAATCATCAGCGGCTCGCGCGAACTCAGCAGCAGTGTTTCCAGCAGCGAGGTCAGGTTTTCATCATCGGGCTTGAGGTGAAACACGCCCGCGCCTCCGTTTCCGAACAAGGGCTTAACGATGATGTCACGGTATTCATCGCGAAAGGCGGTGATATCAGCGACGTTCCGGCTGATCATGGTGGGCGGCATGAATTCCGCGAATTCAGTGACGAAGATCTTTTCCGGCGCGTTACGGACGTGCCCGGGATGGTTGACGCAAAATGTCTGGTTCTCGCCTACGCCATGGATGCTTTCCAGCAGGTGCGTGGCGGCGATGTATTGCATGTCAAAAGGGGGATCCTGTCGCATCAGCACGACATCACTCTCGGCCCGCAACTCAATGGTTCGCGTCTGCCCAAAGCGCGCGTGGTTGCCGTGCTCGCGTTGTACCTCAACGGGCCGTACAGCGGCAGTGATAGCACCGTTCTTGTAGGTCAGCGCGTCGGGGTGATACTCGACCAACGAATGCCCTCGCCGCTGTCCTTCCAGCATCAGGGCGAAGGTAGAGTCAGCGTCGATGTTGACGGTTTCCAGCGGGTCCATCTGGACCGCGATGCGCAGCGACATTGTGATTATCCTTGCGGGTCAAGTGCAGGACCATCAATTCAACTGACTGCGCACCTCGTCAAGCAGCGACTGCACCCGGACGGACAATGCAGGCTCCTGCATGGTTTCCACGGCGTTCTCAAACGCCAGTACAGCAGCGCGCAAATTGCCTATCCTTTGATGGATCAACCCGGCCTCCTGCCAGAAAACACCGTTGCCTGGGTCCAGCAGCAACAGGCGTTCAACCACCAGCACGGCATCGTCCAACCGGCTTTCACGCAAGGCCCGGAACTTCAGATTGTTCTGCATCCGGATCAGCACGTCTCGATCCCGTACGCCCCGGGTGAAAGACAGGTCCATTTCCGCAGTCTGGCCATGAAACCGCTTGAGGGTGGCGCGCAAGTCCTGAGGCTCAAGGATGCGTGCGTCGTTGAACGGATCAAAAATAGCCGAAGTTTCATCGCCGATCAGCCGGGTCAAAAAGTGGCCGGGGAAGTTCAAGCCTTCGACGCCAAAGCCACAGCAGCGGGCGATGTGTATGTATAGCAGTCCCAGACTAACGGGCAGACCGCGCCGATTTTCAATGACGGCAGCGATATCGGCATTTTCGGATGCGTCGTAGTTCTGTGTCGCTCCTTGAAAACCGCCCTGCTCATGCATTATCAGTCGCAGCCATTCGACCTGCTCGTCTGCGGGGGGTCTGTTGTCAAAAATGGCGACCCATTCTCCCGCCGAATGCGAGAGCTCGTTCATCTGCTCGATTATCGAATCAAAATCAGGAAACGGCAGATTTTGCTGTATGCGGGCATAGGCTGCGATATCCAGCGCTGCTTGCAGAACAGGAAACTCGCCCAGTGACGAGTTTCCGTGCGCGCGCAGCTTTGCGGCCAGCTCCCGCTCCGAGACGGGCGGCACCATGAGGGGATGAGGTACTCTGAAGTCAGTCACAACCAAATCCAATTTTATCGTTTTTTATCAGTTATTTGCTTAGGCAAGGATCATGCGGTCCAGGCCCCCTGGATATGCTGCAATTTCTGGTCAGAGCCAACGAGTATCGCATCGAATCTGAACAAGTATGAAGGGCCAAAGGCATTTTCGCGGATCCAGATTTGGGCCGCGTTGGTGATTCTGCGCTGCTGTGCCTGACCGATCATTTGGAGCGCGGAGGCAATTGTTTTGCTGGTTTTGACTTCCACAAAGATAATCAGCCGATTTTGGCGCGCAATAAGGTCGATTTCTCCTATTTTGCACGTCCAGTTGGTTTCGACGATTTCATAGCCCTGCTGCTGCAAAAACCGACCTGCTGCCGCTTCGCCACCCTGACCCACAAAATTATTGACCTGCCCCTGCCACGGTTTCAACGGTCATCTCCTCACATTACTCGCCTTTTTGGAGAGTAATAGCACGTTGATACACGTCTCGCTTGGGTAGATTCAGGGCTTGCGCAACGTCTGCGGCGGCCGATTTGACGGTTTGGGTCTTGAGCGCGGAGAGGATGGCAGCGTCGAGATCTGCTTCTGTGGTCGGTTCGGGAGGCAGCGGCCCGCCCACACAGATGCAGATTTCGCCTTTGGGCGCTCCAGCCTGTTCGTAGTGCGCCAGTAGGTCACCAAGAGAACCCCTCCGTGTTTCTTCAAACTGCTTGGTCAGCTCTCGGGATACCGACGCGGGACGGTTCCCCAAAACTGCCAGCATATCGCTCAACGAAGCCACCAGCCGGTTGGGCGATTCAAAGAAAATCAAGGAGGCTGGGGTGTCAGCGACCTCGGCCAGCCATTTTTGCCGTCCAACAGTCTTTGACGGTGCAAAGCCGGTGAACAGAAACCGGTCAGTCGGCAGGCCACTGAGCTGCAAAGCCATGAGCGCAGCATTGGCGCCTGGCACCCCTGAGACATCTAACCCCGCTGCGATCACTGCGCGCACCAGGCGATAGCCGGGGTCGGAAATCAGCGGCATTCCGGCGTCAGAAACCAGCGCCACGGTCTGGCCCTCAGACAGTCGCTTGAGGATGCCATCAATCATCTGGTCCTCGTTGTGGTCGTGCAGCGGTATCAGGCGTGTGTCGATGCCGAAGCGGGTCGTCAGCTTCCGCGTGACCCGCGTGTCTTCGCACAGCACTACGTCTGCCGCTTGCATGGTCTCAACGCCGCGCGGAGGCATGTCTCCCAGGTTTCCGATGGGTGTCGTGACGAGAATCAACATGGTCTAGGACTGAAGGTAGCGGGCCAGCGCGTCAATGACCGGTCGCCCTTGATCGGTGACTTTCAGCACGCCTGCCTCCGTCGAAAGCAATCCTTCCTCCTCCAGCACCGCCAGAGCCCGCGCGTTCAAGGGCGCCTCGGCGAGGTCCGCATAGTGTTCCAGTGGCAGGCCTTCGGATAACCGCAGGCCAAAGGGTAGGGCTTCGGCCAGGCGGTCTTCAGCGGAAAGTACCTCGCGCGTCACCGTCGCATGCCCAGCAGCACCTTCGACATGATCGAGCCAGACCGACGGTGCGCGGTGCTGGCGCGTGGCGATTTTGCTGCCTCCGGTCGTCAAGCGACCGTGCGCACCCGGGCCGATGCCGATGTAGTCCTGATAGGCCCAGTACAGTCGATTGTGCTGGCTTTGAAAGTGAGGCTCGCGGGCGTGATTGCTGACCTCGTAGCCATGAAATCCAGCCTGTTCCAGCTGCGCCCGGGTGGCGAGATAAAAGTCGGCGGTTTCGTCTGCGTCTTTCGGCTGAATCATGCCCTTGCGAGTGAGCTGTTCAAAAATCGTGTTGGGTTCGATGGTGAGTTGGTAGAGGGAGATGTGATTGGGCTTGAGCGCCAAAGCTTCATCGAGTTCGGCCTGCCAATCTTCGAACTGCTGCCTCGGGCGGGCATACATGAGGTCAAAGCTGATGTTGTCGAAGGTGTCCCGGGCATGCCCCAGCGCGGACAGGGCTTCCTCAACCGTGTGCTGCCGGCCCAGCGCAAGCAAGGCTTTGTCCCGCAGGCTCTGAATGCCCAACGAAAGCCGATTGACACCTGCATCGCGAAAACCGGAGAAGCGATCCGCGTCTGAGCTGGTCGGGTTGGCTTCGAGGGAAATTTCGATGTCATTGCGAAACCCGATTTCAGCCTGTGCCGCTTCGATCACGGCGGCGACGGTTTCCGGCTGCATCAGGGACGGCGTGCCACCCCCAAAGAAAATCGACGTCAGCAGCCGGCCCTGCGCAAGCGGTGCAAAGTGCTGTAACTCCCGAACCAGGGCGGCGGCCCAGCGCTGGTGATCCGTGCTGTCGCCCATGCCCACCTCGTGAACGTTGAAGTCACAGTAGGGACAGCGCTTTTGGCAAAACGGCCAGTGGACGTACAGCCCCAGCCGAAAGTCAGTGGGGGCAATCATTCTTTGGCAAAGCACGCCGCGACGAGTTGTTCGAAGGCATGCGCACGATGGCTCATGGCGTGCTTCTTATCCGGGTCCATTTCGCCAAAAGTCTGATTAAAGCCGGTTGGCACGAATATCGGATCGTACCCAAAGCCCCTATCGCCGCTGGGTGGAAACTTGAGTGCGCCGGAGATGGTCCCAAGGAACGTTTCATCGTGGCCATCAGGCCAGGCAAGGGTCAGGGCGCAGACAAACATGGCCTCCCTCGCTGGATTATCGCCCAGTTCGCTGCGCACGCGGTCCATGGCCAGTGTGAAGTCTTTGTTCGGTCCTGCCCAGCGCGCGGAATAGATACCGGGCGCGCCATCCAGGGCCGCGACGGCGAGACCGCTGTCATCGGCCAGCGCAGGCAGGCCCGATTCTGAGGCGGCAGCCTGTGCTTTCAGGCGGGCGTTGCCTTCGAACGAGTTTTCGGTTTCTTCGGGCTCGGGCAGGCCCAGTTCACCGGCAGAGACAACCTCAATGCCGAAAGGCTTCAGTAAGGCGTCGATTTCGACGACTTTGCCGGGATTGTGGGTGGCGAGAACCAGCTTGGGGTCTGCAAAGGTGCGCGGCATGGTTTTCCCTATCCAGCGAGTGCTTTGTTCTGAGCTACGGCAATATCGGCCACGCCCTTTTTGGCCAGTGCCAGCAGCGCCATGAATTCGGTTTGCGCGAAGGGTGTTACTTCGGCCGTGGCCTGGATCTCGACAATGCCCCCGTCGGCGACCATCACGAAATTGGCATCGGTTTCAGCGCTGCTGTCCTCAGCATAGTCCAGATCAAGCAGCGCGGTGCCCTCGCAGATGCCGCAGGAAATCGCAGCGAGTTGGCCCGTCATGGGACTTTCCTTGAGCATACCGATTTTCATCATGTGCTTGAACGCCATTTGCAGGGCGACGTATGCGCCGGAAATCGAGGCCGTGCGCGTACCGCCATCGGCCTGGATGACGTCGCAATCAACCTTGATCTGCACTTCGGGGAGCTTGCCGAGGTCTACAACAGCCCGCAGCGACCGACCGATCAGACGCTGGATTTCCTGCGTGCGGCCCGACTGCTTTCCACGTGCCGCTTCACGGCCCATGCGCTGGTCGGTGGAACGGGGCAGCATGCCGTATTCGGCGGTGATCCAGCCCTTTCCCGTGTTCCGCATCCAACCCGGCACAGAATCTTCAACGGTGGCCGTCACCAAGACGCGGGTGTCGCCAAAGCTGATCAGGCAGGAGCCTTCAGCGTATTTGTTGACGTCGGTTTCAATGGTGATGTCGCGCATCTGATCGACGTTGCGGCCAGAAGGACGGGAATAGGGCATGGAAGATTTCCTGTTTCACGAGTAGGGGAAGACAGCCGCGTCAGCGGCGGCTTGCCCCTTGTTGTCGCAGAAAATGGCTTAATTCGGAACTCTCCTGTCGTGAACGACTGTCACCCGGTTCATGCAGCGGTACGCGGGGAGATAATCAGCAACCGCGTAGTGCATGGTCACGCGGTTGTCCCACATGGCCAGATCCCCCGCCTGCCAGCGCCAGCGCACTTGCAGTTCCGGGCGGTTCATGTGGTTTGCGAGCCAGGTTTTCAGGCTGTTGGCTTCGTTCGTGGTCAGCCCTTTGATGTGAGTGACAAAGGCCTCGTTGAAATTCAGGAAGGCTCGCCCGGTGACCGGATGATGATCGATCAGCGGGCGCACCCGATGACCAAAGCGTCCCACTGCATCGTTGAGGCTTTGGTCGGGATTGCTGTGCTCGGCAAAGGTATTGCGGAAGTCGCCCATGTCGTGGATCGCTTCCAGACCCTGCAAGTCCGATTTCATTCCCTCCGGCAGTCGGTCATAGGCTGCATAGAGGCTGGACCACAGCGTATCGCCGCCAACTTCGGGGACGGTCCGCGCGACCAGTATGCTGGCAAAGGGCTGGGTCAGCTTAAAGGTCAGGTCCGTGTGCCAGCTGTTGGTGTCTGGTGGCGCACCACTGTCGTTTTCCAGCTTCACAATCCGGTCAAAGCCTTCGACATGCGGGTATAGCAGATGCGGCTCATCGAGCGCCCCAAAGGTCTCGGCCAGGGCCAAATGAACCTCGGGCCTAATGTCGGTGTTTCGGATGAAGATGACCTGATGATCGAGCAGCGCCTGATACATCGCCTCCGACAAGCGTTCCATAGACGCGGCGCCCATATCAACATCATGGAGGACGGCCCCCAAGGCAGGGGTCAGTCTTTGTTGGTCAAACATCAGGCATGGGCTCCGCTTCGCTGGTTTGGCATCACTTTGGGCCATCGTGTCAGACGGAGCAGGCCTAAACGGGTCAAGATTGTCGCGACTAGGGCAACCGCCTGTACCACAGCAATGCCACAGCGGTGCGCAGCCGCGGCGTTGACCTTGCCTTGACGGGTTCATAAATAGAAGCAATGAGCCAGTTTGATCCCAAACAGTCGACCTCGTCGCTGACGTCTTTGTCAGAGCGCGCCCAGAGTGTCATGCGCAGTGTCGTTGCACAGTACATGGAAACCGGCTCGACGGTATCCTCGCGCTTTATCTCCAAGCTGCCGGGTTTCGAGTTGTCGTCGGCGTCGATCCGTTCAGTCATGCTTGATCTGGAAGAAGCCGGTCTTCTCTACGCGCCGCATACTTCTGCTGGTCGCATGCCGACTGAAGCGGGCTTGCGTTTGTTTGTTGAAGGATTGCTCGAACAGAACAATCTCAGCGACGACGATCGCTCTGATATCGAGGTTCAGTGCCACGTTGCGGGTCGCTCGGTTGATGCTGTTCTCGCCGACGCTTCTGGCGTGTTGAGTGGCCTTTCCTCCTGTGTCGGTCTGGTGATCGCGCCTACGGTGGAAGAGCCGCTTCGACACATTGAATTTGTGCCGCTCTCGCCGGGCCGGGCGCTGGTGGTTCTGGTGTTCGAGGGCGGGCATGTCGAAAACCGGCTGTTGGAACTGCCGGTCGGTGTCGGCAGCGATGCGCTGATCCGGGCGGGGAACTTCATCTCGGCGCGGTTGGCTGGAAAAACGCTCGACCAGGCTCGCACTGCCATTTCAGCTGAGGTTAATTCAAACCGTGCCGAGATTGATCGCCTGACTGCATCAATTGTTGAGGCGGGTTTGGCGACGCCGGGCAGCGACGCTAAAGACGGCGTGCTGATTGTGCGGGGGCAGTCGAATTTGCTCAAAGACGTGCGTCAGCTCGAAGAGCTGCATAAGGTCCAAACCCTGTTTCAGGCGCTGGAAACCAAGGAGACTATGCTCAAGCTGCTGGATAGTACGGATACTGCGGAGGGCGTGCAGATTTTCATCGGTGAGCAAACTGAACTTTTTGGCCTATCAGGCTGTTCGATGATTCTCGCTCCTTACCAGAACCAGTCCAATCAGGTGGTGGGTGCCGTTGGCGTCATAGGGCCCATGCACATGAATTACGGGCGTATCATTCCCATGGTGGACTATACCGCCCAGATTGTAAGCCGTGCGCTGGGCAGTGCATCCGCGTGAACCGCGATCCTGCTGCTGCGTCACCCCAAAATAATTGTTAATTGAGGAAGACATTCGTGTCCGATCAAAAGAGCGCGCCAGACATCGACCCTGAAGACATCAAAGCTGCTGAAAAAGCGGCAGGTATTGAAATTGTGCCCGAAGACGAGGAGCTGCCGCCAGAGACAGCTCCGGACGAGAAAACCGCTGACGACGTGGTGATCGAGCTTGAAGCGCAGTTGGCTGAAGTCAAAGCTGACCGGCTTCGCGCAGTGGCAGAAGCTGAAAATACACGGAAGCGTGCTGAGCGTGAAATCGCCAACGTGCGGAAATACGCCGCAGAGCCGCTGGCTCGCGATTTTCTGCAGGTTTCCGAATTCATCCGCATGGCCTTGCAGAGTGTGACCGAAGAACAGGCCGATGCCGACCCCTTGCTGAAGAACCTGCGCGTTGGGGTCGCGATGACGGAAAAAACGCTGTTGGACGCCTTCGAACGCAACAACGTCAAGCAAATCACAGCCAACCCCGGCGAACCTTACGACCACAATGCTCACGAAGCGATATCGCGCGTGGACGCGCCAGAAGGGATCGAGCCAGGCCAGATCGTGCAAATGATCGGGGCGGGCTACCGCCTGCACGATCGCCTGATAAAGCCCGCGACCGTGGTTGTCGCACAGGCTTCGCAGTCCGTTGAGGATGCCGGTGACGACGAGAGCGGTGAAGAAAACGCCGACTGAACCCCAGACACGTGAAGTTATCGACGGTTCGGTATGCGCTTAGGGCACCGCTCTGCGCGATCAAGCCATTGCAGCAGAATTTCGAGTGCCTATATCTCCACATGAAACAGGAACGTCAGCGTGCGTTCCGTCCATTAAAAACAGCTCTCGCTCAGCCGCCTATGCGGAGCAGAGGAAAGCACCTGGAGGGGACCGGAAACCGGGGCTTCGATTGAAGACTGGTTCGTGCGTCCGCTGAAGAAAGGAAAATTGATAATATGAGCAAAGTCATCGGTATTGACTTGGGTACAACAAACTCGTGTGTGGCCGTCATGGAAGGCTCCAACACGAAGGTAATCGAGAACGCAGAAGGCGCGCGTACAACGCCTTCGATGGTTGCTTTCAGCGACGGTGGCGAGCGGCTTGTTGGCCAGTCGGCCAAGCGTCAGGCCGTGACCAACCCAGCCCGTACCCTGTACGCCATCAAGCGCCTTGTTGGGCGCCGGTTTGATGACGCGCAGACTTCAAAGCATGCTGAGATGGCGCCTTTCAAAGTGGTAAAGGCTGACAACGGTGACGCCTGGCTCGAAGTGGACGGCGAAAAGTACTCCCCCAGCCAGGTTTCGGCCTTCATCCTCGGAAAGATGAAAGAAACCGCTGAATCCTACCTCGGCGAAAGTGTGACCGAAGCGGTGATTACTGTACCGGCATACTTCAACGATGCGCAGCGTCAGGCGACCAAGGACGCCGGCAAAATCGCCGGTCTGGAAGTCAAGCGGATCATCAACGAGCCGACAGCTGCAGCCATGGCTTACGGCCTGGAAAAAAAGGGTGAAGGCACGATCATCGTTTATGACCTTGGCGGTGGTACCTTCGACGTGTCCGTGCTCGAAGTTGGTGACGGCGTGATTGAGGTCAAGGCCACCAACGGTGATACCTTCCTGGGTGGTGAAGATTTCGATATCCGCATCATGGATTACCTCGCGGACGAGTTCCAAAAGGAAAACGGCATTGATCTGCGTAAGCAGACCGACGCGTTGCAGCGGCTCAAGGAAGCGGCAGAAAAGGCCAAGATCGAACTGTCTTCTTCGATGGAAACCGAAGTCAACCTGCCGTTCATCACGGCGGACGCAACCGGCCCAAAGCACCTGATGCTGAAGATTTCCCGTGCTAAGCTGGAAGCTCTGGTCGATGACCTGCTGCAGCGCACGATGGAGCCTGTGAAAAACGCGCTCAAAGACGCTGGCCTCGCCGCTGGTGATATTGATGAGATTGTCATGGTTGGCGGGATGACCCGCATGCCGAAGGTCAAGGAGCTGGTAAAAGGTTTCTTTGGCAAAGAGCCGAACCAAGGCGTGAACCCTGATGAAGTGGTCGCTATCGGTGCGGCCGTTCAGGGCGGTATTTTCCAGGGCGACGTGAAGGACGTTCTGCTGCTCGACGTGACCCCGCTGTCGCTGGGGATCGAGACGCTGGGCGGTCAGATGACCCGCCTGATCGACCGCAACACGACCATCCCGACCTCCAAAGGACAGACCTTCTCTACGGCTGCGGACAACCAATCTGCCGTGACCATCCGGGTTTTCCAGGGGGAGCGGCCGATTGCAGCCGACAACAAGATGCTGGGTCAATTCAACCTCGAAGGCATTCCACCGGCGCCGCGCGGCGTTCCACAGATCGAAGTAACCTTCGACATCGACGCCAACGGCATCGTGTCGGTGGAAGCCAAAGACAAGGGTACGGGGCGTGAGCAGAAAATCACGATCCAGGCCTCTGGCGGTCTGTCGGACGATGATATTGACCGCATGGTCAAGGACGCCGAAGCCAATGCTGCCGATGACCAGAAGCGCAAAGATCTGATCGAAGCCCGCAACTCCGCTGACAGTCTCGCCTACCAGGCAGAAAAGACCATCAAGGATAACGCGGACAAGATCGACGATGCGGCTCAAGCTGATATCCAGGCTAAGGCTGATGCGCTAAAGGTGGCTTCGGGGACGGAAGATCTTGACGACATCCGCGCCAAGACCGAAGCGCTGTCGGAAGCCATGATGGCGGTTGGTTCGGCGATTTACGGTGACCCGAACGCTGCAGAAGGCGGTGCTGGCTTCAATCCTGAAGACATGGCCGGCGGTGCGGATATGGGCGGCGATGATGTGGTTGACGCTGACTTCGAGGAAGTTAACGACGACAACAAATAACCCGCAGCGCTAGCATGTCCGGCGCGGTGCCAGAAACCGCTCTGGCTATGCAGCGGAGTGACGGAAGGGGGCTGATCAAAAAGGTCCTCTTCAAGTCTGGAGTGCAGTCCCATGTCAAAACGCGATTACTACGACGTTCTGGGCGTATCTAAGTC
>Ga0115564_10001520_pt1 | contig 21165 bp, 22 predicted proteins | sample COGITO_mtgs_1105_7_FD_88680 | JGI IMG/M metagenome (GOLD analysis project Ga0115564, IMG submission 88680) | Pelagic marine microbial communities from North Sea - COGITO_mtgs_110523 | ecosystem: Environmental > Aquatic > Marine > Epipelagic | place: Germany:Helgoland, sampling site Kabeltonne...
GGACAGGTTGGCGGTGTCCACATCAAGTAACTCTTCTGAATGGCCACCGAGCAGCCCCGCCAGGATCTCTCGAACCCCCGACTGCGATGCCCATTCGTGGGTGGGGATGTCACTGAAAATCTGTTGGCGCACAGTCGATCCCGGCGTCATCACCGGTGCTTGTGCGACGAGGGAAAGATCGGTTCCCCCGGCGATGGTGACGCGGCCAGAATCCAGATCACCCACACCGGCGAGTACCTTCAGCAGCGTGGATTTCCCGCCCCCGTTGCGTCCAACCACCCCAATGCGATCGCCCACCCCCACGCCAAGGGAGACCTTGTTCAAAATGGTGCGGTCCCCATAGGTCAGGGCCGCGCTTTCAACGTTGATGAGGTTAACCGCAGTGTTTGACATCGCGGCCATCTTAAAAGCCACCTAACCTTGCGGCTGTGGGCCGTCCCGATGTTCAGGTGGTGTGGTTCAAACGGGACCTTCGAGTGCGCGACCACGCGGCACTCGCGGCAGCGGTAAATACCGGTGCTCCGCTCCTGCCGCTCTACGTCTTCGAACCGAGCCTGCTGGCTCACCCGCACGTGTCAACCCGACATAGCGAACTGGTGCTCGATGCACTCACCGATTTGCGCGAAAACCTCGCCCACCTTGGCGCCCCACTTGTCATTCGAACCGGTGAGGTGGTCGATGTTCTACACGCTTTGCATGCGCAGGTGGGTGTGGCTGCGGTGCATTCCCACGAAGAGTTCGGCGTGCTGGCCACCTGGAATCGTGATCGCGACGTGGCCGCGTGGTGTCGCAAGCTCGGCATCGCTTACCGCGAGCACCGCCAAACGGGCACCATGCGCGGCCTGAAATCGAGAAACACCTGGAATAAGCAACGTCTCGCTTTGTTTTCCCAGCCCCTCCACCCGATTCCGGCGGCGTTGCGCGGCACAAGCGTTGCCCCCGGCCCGATGCCGACGCTGAACGATCTGGGCCTGGAGCCAGAAACCATGCAGTACCGGCAGCGCGGCGGAGAAACGGCTGGGAGAGAGACGATGTTTTCGTTCCTCACTGAACGTGTGCCCGGGTATGAACGCAATCTGTCCAGCCCCAATACCGGCTGGTCGGGTTGTTCACGACTCTCGGTGCATCTCGCGCTTGGCACGGTAAGTGCGCGCGAGATTCACGCCCGCGCCCAGCGGCGCCATGGCGAACCTGGTGTGGCGAGAAAATCCCTGCAGGCCTTTGGCGAACGGCTCGCCTGGCGTGACCACTTTGCCCAAAAATTAGAGGACGCACCCTTCATCGAAGAACGCTCCCTGCATCCAGCGTTCGACGACCTACGCCCCCGCCAACCCAACCAGGCTGCCCTGGATGCCTTCATTCGTGGCGCCACGGGTTACCCGATGGTGGACGCCGTGCTGCGCAGTCTGGCCGCAACAGGGTGGACCACCTTTCGGATGCGCTCCATGATCACCTCCTTCGCCTCCTACGATCTATGGCTCCCCTGGCAGGAGACGGGGCGCGTCCTGGCGCGTTGGTTCACCGATTACGAACCGGGAATTCATTGGCCGCAGATTCAAATGCAATCGGGGGTGACCGGCATGAACGCGCTGCGCATCTATGACCCGGTGAAACAGCAGCTAGATCACGATGCGCAAGGCACTTTTGTTCGCCGATGGGTACCGGAACTGCGCGATGTTCCCCTGGAACTGCTCGCCACACCATGGCTCACCGCACCCGAGCAGCGCCACGGTTATCCGGACCCGATCGTTGACCACACTGCGGCTGCAGCACAGGCGAAACGGCGAATTAGCTTGGTGCGCGAACGGGTACGCGGTGATGGTTCAACAGCGGCCGTACTGGAAAAGCACGGTTCACGTCGACCACCACCGGCGCGCCGTCGTCGCTAGCCCACCTTTTTCATGCGCACCTAGTCTTCGAGCGTGCCATCGCCATCGAGAAGCACGCCTCGGTTCAGGTTAATCGGAGATGTGTGCCAATGTGGCGCGGGCTTCATCATCTAACTCGACGTTGGCGGCATCACAGTTTTCTGTTAGGTGTGCCAGCGAGCCGGTGCCTGGGATAGGCAGCATGACGGGCGAATGTTGCAGCAACCAGGCCAGTGCCACCTGACCCGGCGTGCAACCCAACCGCTGCGCAGTAGCACCCAGTGGGCCATCCTCGGCCACAAGCGCTCGGTTACCCAGCGGGAACCAGGGAATGAAACCGATGCCGTGTTCGGTGGCGTAATTCACCAACTTTTCGCTCTGCCGATTGCTTACGTTGTACAGATTCTGAACACTGACCACATCGAGGAATTCACTGGCTGCAATAACGTCATCAACACTGACCTCTGACAGTCCCACGTGGCGAATCAGGCCTTCGTTGACCATGTCGTTGATCACACCGAATTGGTCTTCTGCCGGCACTGCAGGATCAATGCGATGTAGCTGCCACAGATCGATTCGGTCCAGGCCTAGACGCCGTAGCGACATGTGCACGCACTGGCGCAGGTATTCCGGGCGTCCCACGGGTGCCCACTGGTCTGGCCCCTGCCGGGTGAGCCCGCCCTTGGTGGCGATGAGCACATCGGTGTACGGGTGTAATGCCTCACGGATGAGACGCTCACTCACTTCCGGGCCGTATGAGTCGGCGGTGTCGATGAAGTTAACACCGAGGTCGATGGATTGACGCAGCACCGAACGCGCAACGTCAAGATCCGCCGGGTCACCCCAAATGCCCGGGCCGGTGATGCGCATGGCACCAAAACCCAACCGGCGCACCGTCATGGGATCTTCACCCGACGCACCAAGGGTGAAAGTGGCCGTTGCCGGGGTTGCATTCATGGACTGCTCCTGTTGGGATTGGTGACGCGTTGAACGATGAGTTCAGCGGTGGTGCGATCAGTGCTGAGAACAACCTGGCGAAATGGCTCGTCGTGCAGTTCCAAAATGACACCGGGCTGCCGTTTTGCGATGGCGACAAAGTCGTGTCCTTCACGATGACGCATGCGGCCCAGCAGGAACCAGCCTGGAACCCCGGCGGGCACCCGCCAGCCACGGGCATAGAACCAGGGGTCGGTGGTGAACACTGCGCGATCAATGTGGTGCCACCGAATCTGCAGGTCGCCATGCCAGGCGTAAAGCCGCTCCCAGCGACCCAATTCCACCACGAGGTGGTCCGGGGTCAGGCTGACAAGGGTCATGGAGATCAGCCTGACAGGTGAGCTGGCGTGTTCGATCGCGGGCTGTCAGTGCCCGGTGGCATGCTCAGCCCATGGCCAAGTTCATGCAACGCAATGTTGAGGTTGAGGTGGTACCCGCCCACCTCCCGGCCTCGGCCTGGTCGGCCACCAGCATCGAAAGTTTCCTCGGCTGCCCGCTGAAGTACTGGTGGTCGAAGGTGCAGCGCTGGAACACCCCCTCCACCGTGCCCCTCGTGGTGGGCACCTCGGTTCACGAGGCGCTAGAAAACCTGCTGGCTCTCCCGCCGGGCAAGCGCACACCACGTGCGGGCGAGGAGTTCCTGGCCGCCGCGGTCGATAAAACCCTGCGCAGCGTGTCCGGTCAAGCCATTGATCCCGCAGCCGTCACCGAGCGCGCCCAGCGCGCCATGGGTGCCTACTGGGACACCGAAGACCCAGGCGATGTTGAAGTTGCCAGCAACGGCATCGAACGCGAGGTCAAGGCCGACATTGGTGGATTGGCCTTTCGTGGGTTTATCGACCGCATCGCCGTTACCGATGCGGGCCTGCGAGTCACCGACTACAAGACCGGTGCGGCCAAGCCAAAATACTGGTGGGGCTATTGGCGCCAACAACTTCTCTACGCTCATGCGCTGGGGCTGGGTGATGAACCCATTGCCGAGGTTGAGTTGCTCTTTCTCACCTCACCGCGTGCTGTCACCCGGCCTGTTTATGGCGCGGCTGTTCAACGAGCCCTCGACGATCTTGATGTCGCACACACCGAGCGTGAACACATGCAACTCACCCAGGTGTGGCAGGCCCGCACCGGTCCACTATGCAACTACTGCGATTTCGCTCCCGCCTGCCCGGCTAAACGCTCGCGAGCACCACGACCGGGCACCGCCGAAAGTGACGAGTTGCTCCGCCAACAGGGTCTGTGGCAGCGAGAAAAGCCTGCGGCGGCGATCGGATGACTCCGGTACCCGTCACGATTCCGCAGTGGATTCCACCCTGGCCCACCGACGACGTGGCCAGTTTCGTTCGCGTCAGCGCTGCCCATCTACACGACGATTCACCCTGGGTGTGCCCGCAGCAGATAGCCGCCAAGGCCCGCCCACAAATTCAGCCCGTGCGCGACCCTGCTGTTCGTCGCGAATACGCCCCCGACGCTTCCTTCCCACTGGGCACCATTCATCACGCGCTGCATGCTTCGTTAGCTCGCAACCAGCCCATCGACAGTGCCATCAGCCTGGCCTGCGATGAATCAAAGGCGACCATTACCGAGCCATATCTGGCGGTGGTCAATGCAGGCGTTGCCGGTTACCTGCAGGTCATTGATCAGTTGCGCGACGCCGACCAATTCCCTGCCTCCACGGCCGTTCGTGACTTCATCGGCCAGGGAGTAGACACCGATGGTGCAGCCGTGGAGTGGTACGGGTGGGGCATCTTGCATGTGTCTACCGACTCGCTCATTCGCGAATATCACCTCCTCACCTATTACGGTGCGGGCCAGCGCGAGCGCAGTCTGGCCAGCCTGGGCGTGTATGCGCGCATCGCGGCTGATCCCGTTGCCGTAGTCCCGGGAGGTTCTTGGCGCTCCCCCTTCACTGCGGCACCTGCCCAACCGCGCCCGGGTGAAACAGTGATCATTCGTGAAATCGGTGTCTTGGACAGCACTGACTCGGTGCTGTTCACCGGCACAACTGAGCAGGCGCGCGAACTTTTCGCCACCGAAGTTCCCCCGGCGCTGTCGGTTCTGACCGGCGACTTCTATCGCCCCACCGGTGGTTGCGCTGGCTGCACAGTTCGCTCTGCATGCACCGGAGTCACCCGTATCCCAGGTCTTCTCGGTGTGATTGGCGCCACCACCTGGCCGCGCACGTTCAGTTGCTCCGACCTCACCCATGCCCGCGCATGCACCTATCGCATTTATCTCCAGCGCACGCTGGGGTTGCCCGCCGCCCCCAGTCTCACAACGCCGGCTATGGCGCGCGGCACCAATGTGCATCGGTGGCTGGAGTTCGCGCACGGTCAGCGTAGGCGTTGCATCGCAGCAGAACTACCCGAAGACCAGGTCGACCCGGTGGGTGAACAACTTGGCTGGACCCTTGATGAATACCGAGCCCTACGGCCCTATCTCCTGGCCCACGCCATGGTCTGTCCCATCCTCGAAGATGGCGACAACACCACCGAGCCTGAAATCACCATGACCGGTTGGGATACCGACGTAGACATCACCATGTCTACCCGAGCCGATCTCGTGTACGAGACTGATGGCTGGGTGGTGGTGCGGGAAACGAAGACCACCGCGCGACTTTTCGACACCGGTTCCCAGCTGCAGATGCTGCGTCAATACCCACAGGTAGCACTCAGCCTGTGCATGTTGGCTGATGGCTTGCATCCACTCCAGCCCCAGCGCCTTCCGCGCACACCACTGCAGGCACGTGTTGAGCTTGAGATTTTGACCCTGGAAGGTTCACAGGTGTTGAGCTTTGATGCAACCGATCCCGACGTGGTGCTGCTGGCTCGCACTTGTCTGGCCGAGGCAATTGATCCGCTGCTCTACACCGCACCCACCCCGCAGGTGGGTGATGGCTGCTCTATCTGCCCGGTGTCCGCGTGGTGCGATGCGTTTCAAACACATGCCGCCGCCCCCGGCCACGAGACACCGAGTGGGTCACTGGCCATCTTCGAGACCGCGAGTGCAAACGACGATGACATTCCGTTCTAGCCGATCCCCTGTCCCCAACGTGACCTGTGCTGACATGATCGGGTCCCATGAGCACTTCTGATTCACCATCCCTGCAGCCCTGGTCGTCTCGGTCGCCGCAACGATATGTTCTTACCGCGATCGCGATCATCATCGGCATTGCCGTGATGGCGACGGCCGTCTACTACATCAGCAACGACGTGGGAGGCATCGTGCCCTTCCTGATGATCCTCGTTGCACCCGTGCTCACCGTGGTCTATGTCTATGTTTTCGCTTTCAAAAAATGGGACGAGACCGACAACAGCACTTCGTGAAAGCGGCCTAGACACCGTCGGTTAGTACCGATCCCACACTCCACCGGTATGGGTGCACTAACGTCGCGCACATGCGTGCACTGGGAACATCAGGAATTCTCGTCAGTAACCAAGGTCTGGGCTGCTTTGGCATGTCAACCGCGTACGGCCCAGCCGATGACGACCAAAGCCGCCAGGTACTGCACGAAGCCGTCGCCCTGGGCATCACTTTTTTTGATACCGCCGACATTTACGGCGATGGGCACAACGAGCAGTTGGTGGGCGCGGCGCTAGCCGATGTGCGCGAAGACATCGTGCTGGCTACGAAATTTGGTTTTGCCGCTGACGGAGTGAGCGGTGGCAATCCTGATCACGTTCGCGCAGCCTGCGAAGCAAGCCTTCGACGCCTGGGCACCGACTACATCGACCTGTACTACAGCCATCGCATTGATCCCACGATCCCGATTGAGGAAACCGTGGGCGCCATGGCCGAACTCGTGGCCGAGGGCAAGGTGCGTGCGATCGGGCTTTCTGAGGCAAGTTCACAATCATTGCGTCGCGCCCAAGCCATACATCCCATTTCAGCGCTGCAAAGTGAATGGTCACTGTGGACCCGAGACATAGAGGCTGAGGTTTTGGCCACCGCGCGAGAACTGCACATCACCGTGGTGCCCTACAGCCCGCTAGGTCGTGGGTTTCTCACCGGCGCTGTCACCGATGCCAAAGCTTTAGCCGAAACAGACATGCGACAGTCAATGCCCCGATTCCACGGCGAGGCATTGCAGGCCAATCTTGATTTGGTGGCTCAGGTGGGCCAGATGGCCGCGGAACTCAATTGCACTCCGGGCCAGTTGGCCCTTGCCTGGTTGATGGCCCAGGGCCGCGACGTGGTGCCGATTCCGGGCACGAAACGGGTGGCCTACCTGCGCGAAAACGTCGGTGCTGACAATGTGGTGCTCACCACCGAACAGGTGGCGGAGCTGAGCGATCTGATGCCCCCCGGCGTTGCCGCGGGTGCGCGTTATGGCCGCGAGCACTCATACGGGGATAGCCCCGCCAGCGTTTAACCGGCTCTGTCCCACCTCCACCGCAATCTGAGCGAAACGGGTGGCGGCGGCAGTGCGCAACGCCGGTCGCGGCAGCGCGATCAAAATCTGTCGCGGTGGAATCGGTGGATTCAGCGGGAGCACCCGAACGTTGGGGTCGTGAGCGTCCACCGCCAGCAGCGGCATGATGGCCGGAGCGAGACCATTGCGAGCCATGGCCTGCATTGCACCGTTGTCGTTAGTGCGAAAGACATACTGCACCGAAACGCCCAGCGCACGCAGCCCATTTTCAATCAGTAGCTGAGCACCACCACCGTTTTCGCCGATCACACCAATTCCGTTGAGCAGCATGGGGTCATAGCTGGTGAGTTCGGCGGAGTATTCATCATTGGCCAACACCGCCACAAAGGGGTCGGCGCCGAGGGGGATTACCTCAATATCTGGCTCCTGCACGGGCCCGGCCAAAAACGCCACATCAAGGTCACCAGCGATCAGAGAAGCGATGAGGGGCTCATTTTCATCGGCTTCATCGACGCGCACCTGCAGATCTGGTGTCTCGGTCAGGATCCGGCCCACGATGGTGGGCAGCAATTCCACCGAGACACTTTGAAAGGTGCCACACGCAAGGCGACCACCCATGCCCGCTTTCAGCGCGTCAATATCAGCACGTAACTGGTCGATCCGATCAGTGACCACCTGGGCATGGCGCAGCGCAAGACGACCGGCCGGGGTGAGCACCACCGGCCGCGGCCCCCCCGGGCGATCAAAGACCGATTCGCCCAGCGCTGCCTCAAGAGCGGCCACCTGCTGACTCACCGCAGCCTGGGAATAGCCTAGGCGGATTCCGGCATCGGTGAACGTGCCCTCCTCCACCACGGCCCGCAGGGCCTCCAGGTGGCGGATCTCGATGTGCTTAAGCTTTCCCTCGACCATGACCAAAGCATAAGTAAATATGATTACTAATATCAAATTTCATCATTATGTGTAATCTATATGTCTCAGTTATCGTAGAACCACAAGATAAACCGTGACATAAAGGAGCACACCATGTTGAACCTCACCCGCATCTCACTGCTCACTCTCGGTCGGCGGGTAGCTGAGACCGGCATCAAGCCAAACTCCACCGATATCGCCACGCTGGCCATGGCCGCGGGCAACGCTGGAGTATCACCCGTGCTCGTGTCAATCCTCACCGATGACACCGCTCCTGAGGTTGTTCGCCTGCGCGCCTTTGAGCGCGTCTCCTGCGCCATGTCGCGGGTGACCTACCGCACTGACGTGGCTGCCGCCGCCTAGTTTCACCTACGCTCACCGGTGTGCCGCACAATCATGCCTCGCTGAATCCAGCGATCGCGCAGTGGTTGCAGGCGGCACCACCGGTTGACGTTGATGTCTTCGACATCTGCGCGGTCCGACAAATGTCAGCTGACTACATGCGGGAAACCGGTGGCCCTGCCCCGCGCTACACCCCGGCAACTGTTGCGATCAGCGAGACATTGATCGCCGAAGTTCCAGTGCTGCGCTGGTCGCACACGCCATCGCCAGTATCTCGAACCGCTGTGGTTGCCGTACACGGTGGGGGTTTCATCGTGGGCAGTGCTCTAGGTCCTGAGCGCATAGCGGTTCCTCTTGCCACACAACACAATATCGACACCATCAGTGTTGAATACCGGCTAGCACCTGAGCATCCAGCACCCGCAGCGCTAGCAGACGTCATTGCCGTGATCACCGAACTTACCGGGCCAAACAGCCCGTACTCCTCGATCGCCCTGTACGGAAGCAGTGCCGGTGCGTGTCTGGCCGCGGGCGCCGCGCTCTGGGCCCGCGACCACCACATCAGCATCGCCGGTCAAGTACTCAGTTGTCCTGCCCTAGACAACACCGTGATTGATGATGTGTGGTCGCCCACCTGGACTCCCCATGCCGCCGAAGCTATGTGGCACCACTACCTTTCACCAGACCCCGCCATCACCCACCCGCTGTGGGGTTATGTCATTCCCGCGCGAATCGACAACCTCAGCAACGTGGCTCCAGCGCACCTTGTTGTCGCCCAACACGACACCCTCCGATCCCAGGGGCTGACCTATGCGCAGCGACTCGACGCCGCCGGGGTACCCATCACCGTCAATGACGCACCGGGCACGGTGCATGGCTTCGACGGTCTACTTCCCGACAGCGATATCGCCACCGAAGCGATTGATGCGCAGGTGCAGCGGTTGGCCACGTGGTTGCGCGGTAGGTAACTCATAGGCTGGGCACATGATTCGCGTGCCCGCACGATTTTCTGGACCCATCGGTTACGCCAATGGCGGCTGGATTGGTGGTCTGCTCGCGGCCGAGAGCGATCTGGATCCGGCTATGGTCACCCTGCGCAAACCTGTGCCGCTAGAAACAGACCTGCACTTTGATGGCGCGAACTTAACGCTGGCCGACACGGTTTTGGCTGAGGTGACGACAGCGGACTTCACCTATCCCATTCCCGAACCCATCACCCGCGCCGAAGCTGAAGCAGCACAGGCACAATCACCGGTACAGGCCAGCGAAAACTACGGCACCTGTCTGGTGTGCGGGGTGGAACGCACCGATGGATTTCAGTTGCGGCCGGGTCCGGTGGCCGGGCGCCCACACACCGTGGCCTGCATATGGCAGCCCGGCCGCACCCAGCCACCGCTACCCGTAGACGCTGCCATCGCCGCAGTCTGGGCGGCGCTGGACTGCCCCGGCGCCTGGACCCAGGAACTCCTGATCCAGCCAATGCTGCTGGGGCGAATGATGGTGAGCATCCTGGACATCCCTGACCTCACCCCCGGTGCCACCGACGACTACATCGTGATCGGCCACGCAGAAGGTGCGCAGGGACGCAAGGTATTCACCACCACCGCCCTGTACGACACCGAGCAGAACCTCATCGCCCACGCCGAGGCAACGTGGATCACCGTTGATGCCCACCCGCGCTCGCGCGACTCATGAATCGAGGGCACCATAGAGGCGTGACCGATACCGATGTCCTCATCGTCGGTGCCGGTCCGGCCGGCTCCGCCACGGCAGCCTGGAGTGCACGGCGCGGCCTGGACACGCTCCTCATTGACGCTGCGGAATTTCCTCGCGATAAGCCCTGTGGCGACGGCCTCACCCCGCGCGCGGTGGAAGAACTCAACCGGCTCGGCCTCACCGACTGGCTCAACACCAAGCCACGCAATCTGGGCCTACGTGCAGCCGGCTTTGGTCACACCCTCCAACTCCCCTGGCCGGGTGGTTCCCTTCCCGGTCACGGCAGTGCCGTGCCGCGACTAGAACTAGACGACCGCATTCGCGGTGTGGCCCTGGACAGCGGCGCGAAGGCTCGCGATGGCCTGCGCGCCATCGACGTCACCATGAACGGCGACAAGGTGAGCGGGGTGGTGGTGAAAACCCCAGCCGGCACCGAGACCATCACGTGTAAGCGCCTCGTCATCGCCGATGGCGCCCGCTCGCAACTCGGGCGACACATGGGACGCCAATGGCATCAGGGCACCGCCTACGGGGTAGCGGCGCGCGCCTATATCGATTCGGGCCGCAGCGACGACGAGTGGATCTCTTCGCACCTGGAACTTCGCGGTGCCGATGATCGGCTGCTTTCCGGCTATGGCTGGATCTTCCCCCTCGCCGATGGCCAGGTGAACATCGGTGTGGGCACCTTGGCTACCAATAAGCGCCCCGCCGACATTAATTTGCGTCAACTTCTTGCCCACTACACCGATTTGCAGCGCAACGACTGGCAACTCGCCGGCGACCTACGTGCACCCTGGTCGGCTCTACTGCCCATGGGTGGAGCGGTGAGCAATGTGGCCGGCAGCAACTGGTTAATGGTGGGTGACGCCGCTGGTTGTGTGAACCCTCTCAACGGCGAAGGCATTGACTACGGGCTGGAAACAGGTCACCTGGCCGCTCAGGTTTTCGCCTCGCGTGCAAGCAGTTACGACCTCAGCGAACTATGGCCCGAACTTCTGCTTAAGCGTTATGGCACAGCGTTTTCTATCGCCCGCCGCCTGGCCAGCCTGATCACGCTACCGGGTTTTTTGCCCACCTTCGGTCCCGTCGGCATGAGCTCGCAGTTCCTGATGACGATCGCCTTGCGCGTGATGGGCAATCTGGTGACCGAAGCAGACGCGGACACCGTGGCCCGACTCTGGCGGCTTGCCGGCAAGGCCTCTATTCAACTCGACGATCGCCCGCCCTTCTCGTGACCCACACCGTTGCCATCACCGGGGCCGGTGGCTTTATTGGTGCCCAAGCCGCCCGCCGCTATGCCGCAATGGGTTGGCAGGTTCGCGGGCTTGATTTGCCCGGAATTTCCCAGCCCCATGTGCACGAAACCCTAACCGGAAACATTACTGATCCCGATGCGCTTGCACAGTTAGTGAACGGTGCAGATCTGGTGCTACACACCGCCGCAATCGTTGCCGAGTCTGGCGACTGGTCGGCCTTTCATCAGATCAACGCTGTGGCCCCCGCGTTAGCTGCGACAGCGGCAAAAACTGCTGGTGTGCACAGTTTCGTGCACCTGTCCAGCGTGATGGTGCATGGCTTTGATTACCCCGATGGCAGTGCCGAGGATGCGGCCTTCGACGCGGCAGACAACCCCTACTGCTGGTCAAAGGTCATGGCCGAACATGCACTGCGCGGGCTCGACGACCCCGGCAACTTCAACGTGCACATCATTCGCCCCGGCGATGTGTACGGCCCCGGAAGTGTGCCATGGGTGGTGCGCCCAATTCAGCACATGCACAAGCGAACGTTCCTCTATGTCGACCCACGATCTTCAGTGATCAATCACGTCTACATCGACAACCTGCTCGAGGCCATTGATGCTGTCGTCGCTGCGGGCGATGCCGTCAGTGGTCAGGCTTTCATCATTACCGACGGACAGCGCACCCTGGCTCGGGACTATTTCGGCTGGTTCGCCGAGCAGGTGGGTTCCCAGCGCCACATTGCGCTACCGGGTTGGCTGGCCGAAAGCATCGTAGGTGGTCTGGCTGCGGCGCTGCCCAAGAAGTGGGCGCAGTCCCTAGACCTTGATCGCCAGTCCATCCGCTACCTGCGCCGCCGCGGGGTTTTCGATGTGAGCCGCATCCGCGCACTGGGTTGGGCGCCGCGCGTCGATCTCAACCACGGCCGGGAATTGACCGCAGCGTGGCTCCGCGATCAGCAACTGCTGCCCGTAGGGTGAACGAGTGAGCGAGGGCAGCGATTTCACTGAACCGTCCCAGGCGTTGCTGCCCGGGCGGCAGGGGATGCTCGTTCGATTGCAGGCTGAAGAAGGCCATCGGGCTGGTCTGCTCGATGTGGTGCACCGCTACACCGATGGTTTGGGCGATGAACCCGGTACCGAAGTATTCATCGTGCATTTAGACCCCGACGATGAAGACATCGTGTGGTTGTATGAAGTTTTTCGCGATGACCAGGCCTTGGCAGATCATCGCTCCACCAGTGGTTTCGCCATGCTGATGGAGGAACTACCCGAATACCTCGCCTCACCACCGGGTGTCTTGCGCATGGATCCGCTGCGCATGTCGGTGCAGCAGGCCGTGCTCGCCGAAGACTGGTCGCTGTAAATTCTGCGCCCGGTAGGTGCAGGGATGGCGGGTTTCACCACATAAGCAGGACATGAGTAGTGATGAATTTGATATCGCGGCCACCCTTGGCCCCCATGATCCGGCACAAGGGAGTGCCGACCCAGACTTAACGGCCCTGCGTGCGAAGGTTGATGCTCACATCGCAGTCGATCCCTCTGCCGATCGCAGGGCAGATGAAGCTGCCGTCAACGTGGTCATGCTGCGCGGGCGACGCGCCTGGTGGATCACCGGTAGCGCCGCAGCCGCCGTGTCACTACTGGCCGCCGGAACGTTGGCGGGTGTGATCTTCAGCGGGGGTGAAACCCCCATCGTTGCCGCCACTGCCGATGCGGGCCTGGCCAGCGTCAACGCAGCACCGAATATCGGTGGTCCTAGCGGGCCGATGGTGTCCATGGGTGGCCGAGCACCGGTAGGTGAGCAACTGGGGGCCGCAGATGCGCGCATCAGTTACTGGCCCGGAATCAACACCACCCTTGAGCCCGGTCCTGACCTACCCAATGAGTCTGGCACCGCCACCGGCTACCGCCTGGCCGGGGAAAATATTGATCAGACCGCACTCGCCCAACGCCTCGCCGATGTGTTCGCCGTGAACGGCACACCGCAATTGCAAGATTACGGGATTGTCGTGGGCGACCCCAACGGCACTGCGCCGCAGGTCTGGGTGAACAACGACGGCCAGGTGAGTTGGTCGTTCAGTGATCCCACGCGAGACCCCTGGGCCTGTGCACTGGTAGAGCCGGTTGAACCGATGAACAGTGACAACGTCGTACCCGGGTCAAATGGTTGCGCCCAAACTGAAATGATGAGCACGCAGAATGCACAGACTCAGGCGGAGGAAATTTTGACGGCCCTGGGAGTTGCTACCGCACCGGATAGCTCCGTGGGTATTGAGTGGGAGACCTCAAACGACGGCGTACTCACCACCACCACCGCGTGGCAAACAATCGATGGAGCGCGCACCCAGCTTTCCTGGACGTTTAACTTCGATGCACAGGGCCCACTGTGGGTTAATGGTTTTGCCGCGGGCCTGGAAATGATTCCTGACTACCCCATCATTGGTGCCCGAAGTACGGTGACGCGTAGTCAAATTCCACGCTGGGCAGCTTTTGGCCCCAATCCCACCGACTCCATGCTGCAACCAGCTTCGTCGGCGCGAGCTGGCGATGAAGACACCACCGAGCCGCTCCCGATAGCGCCCCTCGAGAACCGCGCCGTCACCGTTCGATGGGACCCGGCGGTGGCCGTATCGGCCGAACTCACCCTCGCGCAATATTGGGCACCGGATGGCACCTTCTTTTTGTTGCCGGCGTATGAGTTTCAGACTGACAATGACCGCGGCGTGTGGACCATCATTGCCGTGGGTGAATCAGCCGTCAGTTTCACGTCGGGGCCCTAAGCGGGCCAGATATCGCCAATCGTGTATCCCTCCGGGAATGGGTCGGTGTCATCAAGCACCCATTCGCTGCGGCCGGTGACCCAGGCGCGCCCGGTAATTGTTGGTAACACCGCGGCATAGTCACCCACGGTTGTTTCACCTACGAGCATGCCGGTGAACGTGGTGTCGAGCATGCCCTGGTGTACGAAGGGTTTGTTCAGAGCCAGCTGCCCGCGCGCGTGCATTGCCGCCATTCTCGCGCAGGTCCCCGTGCCACACGGCGACCGGTCGAGTGCACCGGTCCAGGTGGCGGGGTCGTCACTGAGCCGGTCGGTGGCCATCACCATGGCGTTGCGGCCGTCGATTCCCGATGCTGGAGATGGGCCAGTAATCATGACCAGGTTGATCGAGTCAATACCCCTGTTCAGTGGATGCGTCACCGGATAGGCGCGATTGACCGCGAGTTTCAGGCGCGCACCAAGGCTTTGCAGCGCAGGCACATCGGCGGAGGTGAGGCCGACAGCGAGGTCTTCACTACGGGCCAGTACGAAGAACTGGCCACCGAACACAACATCGACCGGAACCCGCAGCGGTCGATCGGGTGAATCAACGCGAGGGTCTGCGGGCAGTTCCAACTCCACCCCGAGGTGCGCGGTGAACGAAGGAACGTTACTGATGGTGATGGCCATGACGCGACCGGCCTGGCAGGTGGCCGCCACAGATATCAAGCCGACCGCAGTTTCCAAGGTGACAGTCGTGACCGGCTCGATCATGGGAATGCGGCCTGATTCCAGCAGGGCGGTGACGGTACACATTGTGTTACTGCCCGACATCGGGGTGAACGCACCCTGTTCCATCACGATGATCGCGGCATCAGCACGTGGATCACTAGGGGTGAGCACGAGCACGGCGCAGAGTCCGGGGTAGCCGCGCGGTTCGTGCAGTATCAGCCTGCGCAAGGCGTGTAGTTCTTTCTCGGCATAGGCGAACCGTTCGGCAATGGTGTTGCCCGGCACGAGGTGATCGATATCAAAGATCACCCGGCCTGGCTCACCTTCAGCGTGGGCCTCAACGGTGGTGAAGTGTTGGGTCATAACGCCTGAGCGCGCCGCAGGGTCACGGCAAGTTCAGCGCTATCGGCTGCACTGATCGGTTGCAGCGGTGCACGCACAGGCCCGGCGGATAATCCGATTTCATCCAGGCCGGCTTTGATGGCGGCCACATAGTTATGTGATTCCAAGATGTTGCACACCGGCCACAGCGCCGCCCACAGTCGGCGCCCTTCAGCCAGATCGCCATTGATTGCGAGGGCTTCATACAGCTTGACGGCCTGTTCGGGCAGCAGATTGGCCATCCCCCACACCGCTCCGGTTGCACCGGTGGCCAATGCCCCAAAGGTGAGGGTGTCCCAGCCATTGAAGGTGGTGATCTGGTTGGGGTACTGCAACAGCATGGTGGATACCGAAGAAAAATCGCCGCTGGTGTCTTTGATGTATTCCACATTGGGCAGGTCGCCTAGGGCGGCAAGTTGCGCGGGGCTCAATTGCAGACCCGTGGCGCCGGGCACGTTGTAGTACACGATCGGAATATTGATCACTTCGCCTACCGCACGAAGATGTGCGTGTAATTCGTTGAGGCGTAGCGGGTCGTAATAGGGCGGCACGATCATCACACCCGCAGCACCGGCACTTTCAGCATGCTGGCTCAGGGCAATGGTTTCTTGAGTTGACTGTGCACCGGTGTGTGGAAGCACCACCATGCGTCCGGCAGCAGCTGTCAGTACCAACTCGGTGACACGGCAGCGTTCCGAGTAGGTCATGGTGGTGAACTCACCCGTCGTGCCCAGTGGAACGATCCCGTGAATGCCAGCAGAAGCCATGCGGTTCACATGCTGGGCAATGCCTTCCTCATCAATGGAGCCATCCGGGCGAAACGGAGTGACGAGCGCTACGAGTACACCGGAAATTTTCATTTACTAGCTCCTGAGATCGACTTAGCGGGGGCATTTCGGTTACGGCGAGTGAAGCGTGCGGGGGTGAAGGGTAGGAGACGTTCGGGCAGCGGGCCACCGAGCAGGTAACCAGCCAGAGCCCGCGATGTTCCCGGAGCCAAGGTGAGCCCCAGCATGCCGTGGCCACTGGAGACGAAAGCGTTCGTCGTGCCGGTTAGTTCACCGATGACCGGCATGCCATCGGGGGTCATGGGCCGCATGCCCGCGGTCGCTTTCGGCAGCGTGGAGGGTGCAACATAGCCATCGAAATAGCGTGTGGGTGCCTGCACAATGGCCGCCACCCGTGCTTCGTTGACCACCTCATCTAGATTTGCGAACTCCATCGTGCCGGACAGGCGCAACCGACCGTCGTAGGGCGTGACGGCAACTTTGGCATCAGAGAGATTGATAGCGCCGCGCAGCGTGACCGGGGGCGGCTGAAGATCAATGGAGTAGCCCTTACCCGGTCGGATCAGCAGGGGAGAACCAAAAAGTTTGGTGACCTGACCTGTCCACGCACCTGCGGCGAGCACAAAATTGTCTGCGGTAAATCGATGTGGACCGCTGTGGACAGCAACGATGTGTTCGCCGCTGCGCTCCACCTGATCAATCGCGATGTTCTCAGTGATGGTGCCACCCATCTCGGTGATGCGTCGACGCAGTGACACCATCATGGCCACCGGATCCAAATGGCGTTCATGCGGGAAGAAAATGCCACCGCCTAGGCCCCGATGCAAAACAGGTTCAATCTCGCGCACGTCATCGCCCCGCAGAACCTGCGGGTCTAGGCCAAAGGAGGCGGGTACGTCCAAGTTGGGCAGGTGATGCTCCAGGTTGTGGGCATCAGCGAAAGCCATCAACAGCCCGGCGCTGTGGGTTTCAAAACTCACGCCGTCGGCGGAATAGGCATCGAGGATGTCATTGGTGGACTCGGCCAGCGCAAGATGTGCGGTGTAGCCGGCCCGGAAGTCGGTGAGGTTGCAGTGACGCCACATGCGCAGCATGAAACGAACGTGGGCGGGGTCTAGGGATGGCTTGATGTACAGCGGGGAGTCTTTGTGAACCATCCACTTCAGCGACTTCACAATCAGACCGGGTGCAGGGACGGGTGCTGCTTCCGCGGGCACAATCCAACCGGCATTGACCGCAGACGCGCCCAGGCCCGACTCGCGCGCATCTAATACCTCGACCTCGACACCCCGGCTTGCCAATTCATAGCCAAGGGTGAGCCCGAGGAGCCCGGCACCCACGATCACGATCCGCATGCTTTTCGCCCTTCGCCAGTTGATGCGCTCGCGATGCTATCGCGGGCTGGCCCACACGCTCACTGGATCAATGCCCTGCGTAGGCTGTCTCCCGGTTCGGTTGGGTACACAGCCCATCCAAATCTGGAGGGATGGCCGAGCGGCCGAAGGCGACGGTCTTGAAAACCGTTGAGGCGGTACCCCCGTCTCCGTGGGTTCAAATCCCACTCCCTCCGCAACGGGCGCGCTAAGTCCTCGGTAATTGTTCCGGCGAGGTTCTATGCTCAACGAGTGGCTCCTCGCACATCCATTCCTCGCGACGCTGCCGATGACCATAGCCGCGCTGCGGCTGAGCGTCGGCGTGCTTTCGTCACCGAACGCACCGATGCGTCGTTGGGCCACGTGGGAAATTTCACCTTCGATCCACAAACAACGCGCGGCAACATCGAGAACCTCATTGGGGCAGCCCAGGTACCCATCGGTATCGCGGGACCACTTTTGGTCAATGGCGAGCACGCTGCGGGTGAATTTTATGTGCCGTTGGCTACCACCGAAGGGGCCCTGGTCGCAAGCTATAACCGTGGCATGCGGGTGATTCATGAGTCTGGTGGCGCCACCGTCACCGTGACCGAAGATCACATGCAGCGCTCGCCCGCCTTCCTATTCGCCAGCGCACGAGAGGCAAGGGATTTCGGCATTTGGATTGATGAGCACACCGAACCCATTCGTACCGTGGCGCAAAGCACCACCAGTGTTGGTCTTCTTGAACGCATCATGCACTTTGCTGTTGGCCCCAACCTCTACCTACGCTTTGACTACGCCACCGCTGATGCCGCCGGCCAGAACCTCACCAGCAAGGCCACTTTGGCTGCATGTCAGTGGATAGCCGAGCAGTACCCAGCCGGTGCGGAATTCATCCTGTCCGGAAACATTGACACTGATAAAAAACACTCCCACATCAACACTTTGCTTACCCGCGGCAAGCGAGTGATTGCAGAAGTCACTACGTCAGCACAGACGCTGCAAAGCATCGTGGGAGTCAGCCCCACCGCGCTGTTTCGGGCCCGCCAAATTTCTCAGGCGGGCGCCTTTATGGCTGGCTCTGCCAATAACGGTGCGCATGCGGCTAACGGACTCACCGCTTTGTTTATCGCCACCGGGCAAGATGTGGCAAACGTGGCTGAGTCACACAGCGGAATTCTCTACACGCAGGTGCTGGACACCGGTGACTACTACTGGTCGATTACGCTCCCGTCACTGATCTTGGCAACCCACGGTGGAGGAACGAGCCTGGCCACCCAGCGCGAATGTCTAGAGCTTCTTGGCTGCACGGGAAATGGTGCAGCCAAGAAGCTCGCAGAGATAGCTGCCGCGACAGTGTTGGCAGGAGAGATTTCTCTTGCCTCCGCTGTTTTGGCAGGAGACTGGGTGACCGGCCACGAACAACTTGGTCGTAACCGCTAAGCCACCTCTCGCAGTTTTCCGGTAGCAACATCAAAGACAAAACCACGCACCTGGTCGGTGTGCGGAATGAACGGGCTTGCCTTAATACGATTGATCGACTGAACGACATCAGCATCTAGATCAGCGAAAGACGCCGATGCCCACTCTGGCTTGATGCCAACCTCGGCCAAAATACCGGCCTTAAATTCATCATCGTTGAAGGTGAGCATGCCGCAGTCCGTGTGGTGAATGAGAATGATCTCTTTAGTACCGAGGAGTCGCTGACTGATGGCAAGAGACCTGATTTCGTTGTTGGTAACAACACCGCCGGCATTGCGAATGACGTGGGCTTCACCATCTTTTAGACCAAGGGCGCCGTAGACATTGATGCGCGCATCCATGCATGCCACAACTGCAACCTGACGCGACGGAGGCAGGGGTAGTGGGCCGGAAAATGTGCTGGCATATTCGGTGTTATTCGCAAGGTATTCATCAGTAACAGACATAGTTGTTCCTTTGGCTTGTGGGGGATCGTGTCAAGGAACCGCGCCTAAGCGCGGGGGGAAACGGGTCTTTTCGCCGGACGTCAACAACAGGTGGCGGTGCTACTCACGCACAGGTCTAAGTGCAACCGGCGCGTCAAAATTCGACGGCGCGCACTGACCCGGAGAAGCATGCGCCAAAGTAAAGCAGACCGCCAAAGCGCCGGACTGTGCCGGGGGCAAGAAGTCCGATACAACTAGGGGTGTGGACACGACGAGGGTGGCGCTGCTCATCGGTGCCAATATTGTGTGCGTCGGTGGGATCTCAGTTCTCGTGGGTGCCTCCGCACCTCGGTGGCCATCTCGTTGGCTCATCAGCACCCGCGGACCACTGCGCATACCGCTCCCCGGTGAAAAACAGTTGGGCCGGTGGGCGTCAACAGGGCGGTGGGGCAAGCGTCTGCCAGAGTTTGGCGCAATGTTCGGCGGCGCCAGCAAGAGTGCACTTCCGGGCAAAGACCTACCGAGTTTGACCACCTATGCGATTGAGGTGCGGCGCGCAGAATGGGTGCACCTCATTTCAATGTTCACATTTGTACCCATGGCGTTGATTAATCCGTGGTGGCTGACATTGCTGTTCGGCGTCATTGCCATTGGCTTAAATCTGCCATTCGTTATTGTCTTACGCCACAACAGGAATCGCCTTGACCGGCTGATCGCGCGCTACCCCACAGAGAACTAATTCTGACCGAGCTGCCACATGCGTGCACCACCCACGAGCGCCACCGTGTTGGGCACGATCACGGTGTCATCTCCTAGTCGAACCACCTGGGATGCGGTGATGTGGCGAGCATTACCGCCGCCAAGGTAGAGGCGATCCCAAACGAAGATGGGGCGTAAGCCATCAACAACACGCACCACGCGGCGTGACCAGAAGGAATCGCCGAGGCGACGGCGCTCATGCTCACCGATGTAGGTGTCATAACTTAAACCCCACCGCACCGGGGCCTGGGAGAGTTCCAGGTGTGGTGCCAGCCGGCCCCCATCGAATAGGGCGCAGCCCAGACCGGTACCCAGGGTGAGCACCAACTCAAGACCCTGTCCGGCTACGACGCCCGCGGCGTGTAGTTCGGCATCGTTTACCACCAGGGTGGGCACCTGGAAGGCTTCGGCGAGAGCAGTGCGCGCATCGAAGCCGTGCCACTGCTGTTGGAGTTTGGGGTCCACCCGGCTACGCGGTCCGCGGGTGGTCACATAGTGGGGCGTGGAGATGACGACCCCATGTCGGATCATGCCCGGTAGGCCGACACTGACCCGCTGAACGGGCGGAAATTGTGCGGCAAGTGTGGTCAAGGTGGCCACGAACTTTTTTGGCGGCAGCGGGTATGGGGTGGGAATTCGGGTGGGTTGAACACGCATCGTGCCACTGGCGTCAAGCACAGAGGCCTTGATTCCGCCCCCTCCGCAGTCCATCACCAGGGTGTGGGCGGAGGCGTTGGCAGATGATGAGGGGCTCACACGACATCAGTGTGCCCTGTTCGACGCCCACCCGGTAGCCTGATGCGGCTAGTTCGTCTAGCACGGAGGCGTCGCCTAGTCCGGTCTATGGCGCCCGCCTGCTAAGCGGGTTTGGGTTTTAAAGCCCATCGAGGGTTCAAATCCCTCCGCCTCCGCCATCGCTGTGATGTCAGCCCCCCGGTCTTTGGGGGGTGGCTTCGCAGCGATTTTTGTTGCGTGGGATTTGGGAGGAGGGCCCGGTAGGGGCACGACGGCTCCCTCCGCCTCCGCCATCGCTGTGATGTCA
>Ga0115564_10001521_pt1 | contig 21155 bp, 23 predicted proteins | sample COGITO_mtgs_1105_7_FD_88680 | JGI IMG/M metagenome (GOLD analysis project Ga0115564, IMG submission 88680) | Pelagic marine microbial communities from North Sea - COGITO_mtgs_110523 | ecosystem: Environmental > Aquatic > Marine > Epipelagic | place: Germany:Helgoland, sampling site Kabeltonne...
AGCGTTGCCCCATCGACCGTTGTGATGCAGATCCTCGGAGCTGTCGAAGTCGGTATCAAGCTGCCCGACTTGATCGAGCAGCCAGTCATCAACCAGCAAGGTGACATCTTGTGAATATGCAGCCGGCTCTGCGTCCTCAACTACGAACGCACCATACAGGCCTCGCTCGAGCTGCTCATTTCCGCGTTTGTGGCTGTGATACCAATACGTCCCGACATCTGGTGGCGTGAATTCATACACGAACGACGAACCGGGGGCGATTGGATCCTGCGTAATTCCTGGCACACCATCCATGCCATTGGGGACTCGAATGCCATGCCAATGCACCGCTGTCGCGACGTCAAGATCGTTCTGTACCGTGATCTTCACGGTGTCACCGAGCTGAATCCGGATCTCAGGACCCGGCACCGACCCATTGAAAGACCAGACGTTGTCGACGTCTACCCCGTCGAGCCGCATCGTTCCCGCTGCAGCAACAAGCGAGACCTCATGAATCGCTCCCGATGGCAATTCATCTTGACCATACGGTGCGACCACCGTGCTCGGATCGAGGGCGAGAGCTTCGGGGACAGCTGGTGACAGCAGCATCAAGGCAGCGACAAGCCCGCCGGCAATGAGGACTAACCCCAGAGCGGCGATCAGGACTGTGTTGCGGTCTGGCCGAGCGAACGGGCTCGAACTCGTCATGCTCCGGGCCGATCTGGAGCGGCGTCGTTGTGCAAGACTCCTGCGCCATCAGTGACTATCCAGAACTCGCTATCACGAGATGTGAATGCAACAGCCTCCTCGTCAACCTGACCGAGAACAGACCACGACCCACTCAAATCCGAAGTCTCATAGAGCGTTCCATCGATAGCGATGTCAACAATCTTGTCGCTTCGCCATTGCACCCGCCGAACGACCGGGGCGTTGACTACCGCACCTGACGCAGCACCCGCCATACCTACCAGGGCGAGAATCCGTCGACGGGTCACGATGCGGCCGCGACCAGCGCTGCGGTTACCAGCACTGCAGCGACCAGGGCTGTTACCTCGATCCGGATGGTGCGCACAAAGGACTCTCGGGCATCGTGATGGGCCGACTCGGATCGCAGCTCTGGCACCAGCACGAAATGATTGAACGCTCCGGCAGCCACCGCTACAGCGACGACCATCACTTTGGCGATCAACAATCGACCCCACGCTGTGGACCAAAGCTCTGAGAAGGAACCCAAGATCGTGATCGTCAGCATCAGACCCGCCGCGCCAACTGCTGCGAGGGCGATCGCTGCCACGACCGAGAACCTGACAATCGACTCGATGAAACGATCCGAAGCAGCGTCGGTCGCGTTTCGTGTCCTTGAAATCATGATGAGACAGACCAAACCTCCCAACCAGACCGCGCCCGAGCTCACATGCACCAAGGCAATAAGCCCAGTAATCAGGTGCCTGCCCTTGGTGACGGTGTGACCGTCGAATGCATAGGACAACGCTATGAGACCGGCGAACCACAAGGCATTGGTGTCGACTCGATCTGAGACCCTCGACCGACCATCGTTGCCCTGGACAGCCGCGGTGGGCGCATTCCCGGCCGCACCAACGGCGCCCGAGAACGCACCGCCAACGCCCACCAACAACCGCTCGTCAGCGGCGATGATGGTTGAGGCGCTCTGGGCCGGAGCGATCCGGGCCGTGAGCGCAACGAGCCCAACCGCTCCCGCTGACCGCAGAAAGATCGCCAGACCCGCAGAACTGAACATGGCCTCGGTGAAACTGCCCAAACTCATCAGTAGGCCAACCGCTTCCACCAGTGCTCCGGCAACTACCACAACCCCGGCCTGGCGCACCAGGCACACGAAGATCCGGGTCTCCGTCTTGGTTTGGGAACTGGCCCACAACGCGAACGCAACGACGCCGATTGCGATCAGGCTGCCGGCTTGGGATGCGAACCGGCCCACAAACCCAACCGTTCCTGCGAGACTCGTGCCGTTATCAATGCCGCCCAAGAAATCATCAAGCGCTACAGCCGCTTCACCGTCTGCCTGTGCAGATCGCGTCTCGCCCGCTGATTCGGAGTCAACGGGTGCTGGCTACACAAGCTCCTCTGTGGGGCTCTCCGCTATCTCACGAGTCGTCTCGTCTGGTTCGGTTGGGCTCGCCAGTTCTTCTTCGGGCAGCCCCGTCGAGTCCACCGGTTCCGCGTCACCAGCGGGAATGACTTGTTCCCGGGCCACATCTGGCGCTGGAGCCGTCGTAGTGAAGCTGAATGCTCCCTCGATTGGATGAGCGTCGCCCGCTCGAACCGACCATTGCACCCCAACGTCGCCAGCGGTGAGTGCCGGTTCGAACAGCAGCGTGAATTCGCGTTGATCCTCGCTCACCACTATCTCAGGAGCAATGATCTCGCCCGTAGGCGTCAGCACCACAAAGCCGTCACCCGCTACCAACGATTCGGCCGTGAACCGCACCCGAACTTGCGACACCGGTTCTGCGATGATCGCACCATCGGCCGGATCGGAGTACTCAAAGTCGGTATGAGCGTCAGCACCCGGTGCGAAGGGAACTACCAGCGCTACGACAAGAACGAAAAGACCGAGGCCGCGGAACACTGCTCTGCCAGAAGCTTTCAACGCTCTTGTTGAGGACTCGCGCATGAAGAGTGCAGTTCGCATAGGTGTAGAACGTCTTTCGGATCTGGGGAGAGATCGGGAAGGCTACCTCAGCGGCACCGCAGGACAGAATACTACACCCTGTCGTAGTAGCAGTGGCGGCTAAGCCAAACAGTCCCTGATGACCGGGTCGCCGGCTGAGGAATGGTCAGTCACACGCCACACACGTGAGCGACCAATTCATACAAGTGGTGCACCTGGACCGATGATGCGGTCGTCACACCAGCGCCCACCAAAATCGCGATTGCGACCATCTTTCGCACAGGCGAAGTTCTTGGTTCCTCCAGCAACGCCTGAACCCGAAGCGGGATCGAACCGCCTCCAAATGCGCCAACTGGACCGCCAAATGCGGTGGTCGCGAGCGCAGCACGGCCAATCGACACCGCGACAACCTCGCGATCGCCGCCCATCACCTGCACTGCAGCTTCATCAGCGCAGCGCTCGGTCGCCAACCGCAATTGCTCAACCGCACGCGACAAGACGGGAACATTCGCGGTCGCGATCGCTCCAACGAGCAGATAACGATGATGGTTTTGGCTCAGGTGAGCTCGCTCGTGAGCGAACATCACACGCCGCTCATCAGATGACAACTCCTGGAGTAATCCACGAGACACAACGACACAACCCGGCTTCCCCGGAGCTGCGTATGCGATTGGCTCCTCTGTCCGAAGTACCTTCAGGTGCTGGCCTTTGGTGCCCTGCGCGGCCCAGCGCCTGAGACGCACGACATGCACAACCCGAAAGCAGATCACCACAAGGGCAACCAGTGCCATCGTTCCCTCGATGGCACCAACCTGATGGTGAACAAGCCCGAGCCTCGGACAACGCTGCAACACCGCCAATCCAACAGACGACCTAGCCACGAACCCAGCAGCAACCGCAAGAATCACCAACAACACCGTCGCGCTCGCAAACGCGACAACCACCGTCAACACTCGCATCGCCATCGCCGGGGCATCAGACCATCGCGCCCGCCCAGCAATCACGGCCAACAGCACCACCGCTATGCCCGGCATCACCAATGAGAGAGACACCTACTTGCTCCGGCCGAGCAGCTTCCGCAGCATCTTTGCATCATCGGCATCAAGAGACGCCACAAATTGTGACAACACCGCCGCACGATCGCCAGCATCAACCAGCGAAGTAGCCATCTCTTCGGCGCGGTGCTCAGCTTCAGACCTGACGGCCGTGTACGCGTATGCGCGGCCCTGGCGTTCGCGCTCGAGTCGGCCTTTGTCATACAGTCGGCTCAATACCGTCATCACCGTCGTGTATGCCAGTTCGGGTGCAATCGCCTCATGAACCTCGGACGGCGTTACCGGTTCATTGATCATCCACAGATAATCCATCACCTGTTCCTCGAGCGCTCCGATCGGTCGCCGATTACCCATCACGTGCTCCAAACAGTGAACGTCCTGCTACAAAGCGTAGTCGCAAGCTCGCCGAGTCGACCTCACCATTCGCTGCGGCATGACACCGCAATGTCGACAATATGGCGCACGGGGCCGCACCACTCTTCCGCACCCGGGATGAGGCAAGAGCCTCCATCGCCGGCAACCCCACGGCAAACAGACAACCGCAGAGGCAATGCCCTCGCGACGATTGGCATCGCGCTCGCGCACTTGCCAGCACTTTCCATTCTTCGCTCGGCTGATGCTCGCCGCGCCCCGCACCGACCGACCAGCAGATGGCGTGTGAGGTGTTCGTGGGACTCAAACTGTCGGCTCGGCGACTAACACCGGCTAACGCCCTTTGCTTTACTGGCGCCCCCGACAGGATTCGAACCTGTGACCTACGGATTAGAAGGCCGTTGCTCTATCCGGACTGAGCTACGGGGGCTGAATGCTCCATGGTAGAGCCGCCACACGTCACACCGGAGCAAATTATGCGTGGATTCCTGGGCAATGTCATCTAAGATTACCGGCCTTGGTGATTGTAGCTCAGTTCGGTTAGAGCACCTGGTTGTGGTCCAGGATGTCGGGGGTTCAAATCCCCTCAGTCACCCCATCTCTATTCCCGTAATCTCAACCTCGGTTGAGGTGCGGACAGACTTCTCCCCGATAGCCTTGGGGAGCTGTTTGTAAGATCAATCGTCTTTCAAAGAACATGCACCTCTAGCTCAATTGGCAGAGCGTCGGACTCTTAATCCGCAGGTTCCGGGTTCAAGTCCCGGGGGGTGTACCACTCAGAAACCCTGATTTCTCAACGATTTGAGAGGTCAGGGTTTCTGCATGTACTGACATGAAAGCCGCCAAGTGCTAACGGATTGCTAACGAACGGTTTGAGTCGGGCTACTTCGGGCCGGAAACACCTGCTGCGAAAGCGTCGTCGAATGCGGCTGCTGCTTGGTCGGTCATCTGGTCGACCACGTGCTGGTACGTGTCCATAGTGAACGCCACCGAGCTGTGGCCCAGTACCGAGCTTGCGACCGCTGGGTGCACGCCATGTTCGAGCATCATGGTTGCCACCGCATGGCGGCAGTCGTGAAGCCGAGTCTTCGGGTCGAGTCCAGCTTCGGCCATGAGCCTCTTGGTCGCTTTGCCGAAGGCGTCGGGGTGGAACGGGCTGCCGTCGCCGCTATCGCAGGCAAGGTCGAGGTCGTGCCAGCTAATACCGAGTTGCAGGGGTCGTTTCGCCTGCTCCCGTTTGGCTAGCCGTAACCGCTCGACTGTGATTTTGGAAGCGCCTCCGTACGTCGTGATCGAATACCCCGCCAAAGAAGCCGCTCTAGCTGCCTATGACTCTGACGGGTACCAAGCTGTAGTGGGCATCCGTCTTAGCGCCACCACCAATGGTCGAGCGGTGATCGTCGATGGCATCGGCTACGGCCCGCTCTTCGGGTGGTCGATGTCGTCGCACTAGCGGACAACGGATGCGCCGGCAACGAGGCCGGCGATAGCATCGGTAGCGCCGTCGACCTCGCTCCACGTCCAATAGGCATTGTCGTCTTCTCGGCTGGACCACCGATCGGTTAGCACTGTTTTGTTTGGCCGGTCATGGTCGCGACGGTCGGTTACGAACTCAGTACTTCGGCGTGCGCGGTCATCCGGACGGCGCTTCTTAAGCACAGCGGTCATCTCAGTGGACTTTCCTTCGGCCACTGTTAAGTGCAATGTGACGTGCTTACTCGCTTACTCAATTTTTGATCCCTTCAGATCGTTGCGATAGTGCAGTCGTAAATGATGACGCCGCTAACATGCTTGCCAGGGCACCTGCCGGCGTAACCCTGGTTGATTTCATCAATTATGTAAATGGTGGCGATCAATTCGTGGGGCTTGATCTGAGCCGACTGACACGTCCGCAGCATCAAGTGGATGTCACGGCTCGGGCCAGATGCCCCGAACAGACAGCTCCCGAATACGCTTTTGGCAGAGCGTGATTTCGAAGGCCAGAAGATCATCTCGCGCATCGTCACCGCCAAAACACTGAACACGACGGAGCCAGCTTTGCGGAATACCTCGGGCACTGGACGAACCTGGGCCCTGCCCGCTTCAACTCATCAGCGTCCTCAACCTAAAAAGGCATGTGTGCGAGCTATCAGACGTAAAAGCCGGCGACCCAAATCGTGGTAGTCGTTATCTCTCGTGGCTCGATACCGAGAGACCCAAACTGGCCAGATTGCTCCAAGACCCTCCCAATCAGGTCCTCGCCATAATCTGTTTGTTGCGCGGAATGTGTACGCACCCAAGCAGCTAACTTTGCGAATCCTAGTCCGAGCATCGGAACCCTCATAGGCATTCAGCATGTCAGCTGGACCCCAGGAAATTGACTGACCCAACGTCGCTATGTCGCACAGCAGAACGGCGCCATAGATCAGGCAAAGAGGTCATAATTTGAGCACCCTGAGCTTCCCTTGATTGTTGGTCGAGGGGTGTTCCCCCTCTCTCAAAAACTTTTGGGTTGTGAGAGATAGGCCACGTAGTCCTTCTTCGGGATATCAGGTCAGGCTGTGCCAGCTAGGTTCATTCTTAGTCCATACGTATCAAATACTGAGAGGGTGCGCAGAACTGCCGAAATAACCATCGCAGGTGAACGAATAACCCATATATTAATGTTTAAATGTCCGCAGAAGAGCCAAGCTCGCACTTTCGAGAATCCAGAGTAGACGCAACTACCGACCAGTCGCTTGAGGATCAGGCGCACCTCGAGGCAGAGTCACTCACCTCGCCCCATGACTTTCTTTGGAATATGGGCGAGCAGTTCAATACCGCATCCTCCGATTCAGCCCAGGATGTACTCCAGGCCGGAGTCACATCACTCGGGATGAGTTCTGGGGCAATGCACGCGGGAATTTGGTCATTCGAATCAGACACTTCTGACTTGACGCCAATGCACCGGTGGAGGGGAGGCGACAGGCCCTTTGGGGTGACCGAATATCTTCTGCCAGCGCTGAGGCCAGGGCCGTGGATGCAAGCGGTGATGGACGCCGATGTGGGCAAGGTAAGCCAGTTCGAAGCCTCCGAGGTCCTCCGCGAGCCTGGCCAACATGACGGGCTTATCCTCAGCATTGGCGTTATCTCCGTGGATGGTCCTCGCTCCATATTCATAACCATCTTCCATAGTCGGGAAGTGAACGCTTCGGTGGGGCCGATTTACACCATGTTGCGCGGTTTCATGATCCTGACACGCCAGTTTCGGCGCCGCCTAGATCTCGAGGCCCAAATTGTCGAAATGGCAGAAAGACAGGTCCAACTTCACGACCACATAACACGGAGCACACACAAATTAACGAATGCGACCTTCGACAGCCTCCAAGCTCTCACTCAAACCATCTTGGCCGATACCGCCGATCTACTTGATGTGCCGATCATCGCTAACTTGACAACCGACTACGAGCAAGAGCGATACGTCCAAACCGCTCTTGAGAAATCTAGGGATAGCCAACAAGCCGATCCCACCCTGACACCGCTGTTGCATCGTCGAGAAGCGCTTGATACCGCACGTCTTACCGGAACAGCAGTTCAAGTAACGCCTGATTCGCCGACGCTTGCTAACCCAAACCTACTCGCTATACCGCGGGGCGGTCTTGGTCGGCCTTCAGCAATCCTTGTCGCTGAGAGCCTACGCCCGGGCCCTTGGCCTAGCGATCAAGTCCGGCTTTTTGAGCGACTCTCCGAGACGTTACTTGCAGTTGAAACCCGCTTGGGCTCTGATCAGCGGTCCGCAGCTGCGCTCGCTTCATCGCCAATGCCCATTGCACTTCGACGCAAGAACGACCTAGCGCTTATCGATGGCAACAGTGCATTCTTGGCCATGTTGGGAGAGTCAGCGATTGAACCTCTGATCGGCTCCTTCCCGCGACAAGTCCTTTACGCAAGCATCACAGAAGTCCCAGAAGCGTTCCGACATGCCAGCGAGTGGCTATTCGAAGAGATCAAGAATCAGACCACAGAAAATCAACTTCGCGTCCCTACGCTCTTGGTGTTCAAGGGCCCGGGTGGAATGCCGATCCTGGGAAAAATGATATGCACAGAGGTCCCTTCAACGCCCGACGATTTCATTCTGGTTCACATAGAAGACATCACCAGCCGCATACAAAACGAACGCGAGCTCGAATTTCTTGCAGACCATGATCAACTCACTGGACTACTTCTTCGGCGGGGCTTCCGAGAACGAATAGATGAGATGCAGAAGACGTCTGGTCCAGGCGCCCTAGCCATTATCGATATGGACAAGTTTAAGAATATCAATGACTCGTTCGGGCATGAAACAGGAAATGGCATCCTTCAAGAAACAGCAAATCGATTGCGAGAGCACGTCCGCCCCGGTGACGCGGTAGCCAGACTTGGAGGCGACGAATTCGCCGTCGCTCTCCGAGGGCCGCTCAGTGCAGGAGAAGCTCAAAAAATCATGCAGCGACTCCTCGACGAGATGTGTTCGGTAGCCCAGATTGACTCAGAACGGATCGACCCAGCATTCAGTGCCGGGGTCGCACTCTGGGAGGAAGACTCCAACATCGACCTTTGTTTCATCAACGCTGATGCTGCCATGTACGAGGCGAAAGAAACTGGTGGACGGCGCCTCGCACTGTACGAACCACGTATCAGTGACAAGGTTCTATCTCGCCGTACCTTGGAGACAGGGCTAATAAAAGCTATCCAAAACGACGAATTCCTCGTTCAGTATGAACCTGAGGTCTCATTGCTCACTGGCAAGATAATCGGGGCAGAGGCACTAGTTCGTTGGCAACACCCAGAACAGGGCCTTCTTGCTGCTGGGCTCTTTATGCCGCAAGCCGAAGCGATTGGTCTCGCCATCGACATCAAGTCGACCGTTCTTAAAAAAGCATGTGCAGACGCGGCGTCGTGGCCTAGACGGAACAGCTTCCAGAAGCTCCGCGTGAAAGCAGAATTGGATGATCTGATTGGCCCTTCTCGCTTGATGGATGCTCTGTTAGAGACAGACCTTGATAAAGACCGACTTTGTCTCGAAGTGACTCAAACGACCCGGGGCAAAAACCTCGATCTTACAATAAAGGCTGTCACCGAACTGCAACGGTTGGGCGTATCACTCGCCCTAAGCGGCGTCGGGGGTGGCTACGGAAAAATGAGGGATCTCAAAAACTTCGATTTCGCCATGCTTAAGATTGACCAGTCGTTCGTCAGCGACCTGACAGACGACAGTGATAGCCAAAAATTTATCGTCGCTTTTGCAGCGATGGCTGAAGTTTTGGGGCTGGCGGTGATTGCAGACGGCGTAGAAACCAGCAGGCAAGCTGAGATCCTGAGCGAAATCGGCTGCACGGGCGCCCAAGGCTTTTTTTTCCACAAACCGATGCCGGCATCAGATCTTTGCCAGTTACTCGAAGCACAGGCTCATGCTTGAGTGAACTAGTCACAGAATAAGGGCTCCTGGTCCCTATGGTCTCCCCAGTGAAAATTCGACGGCACGGCTCAGACTTTCCGTCATTACCTGACCCGGTAGCGGATCCGACGAGAAGGCGATGCGCCAACCACAAGCACCGCCGCAATCGCTACCAGTCCTGAAGCGAGCCAGCCGCTCCGGGGGCGGCAACTGGTTCTTGTGTTTCACCAGCAGTAGGAGCCATGGATCCGATAGCTTTGATCAAGCCTGGTTCGGCCATAGCACCAATTCAGTCCCACGATTTCAGGGCAGGTCTCGGGTTACCTACGGAACGTAAGTTCGTGAGCGACCCAACGTTTTCCAGTCTGTTCTCCAGTCTGTTCTAGGGTTGTGGAATGTCGACAGAAACAGCGGTACGAGAGCTAGACGCAGTGGTGATCGGAGCTGGGTTCTCCGGTCTGTTCATGAACCACCGCCTACGAGACACGCTCGGACTCGACGTCCACGTGATCGAGGCCGGTACTGGCGTCGGCGGCACCTGGTATTGGAACCGTTACCCGGGCGCCCGCTGCGACTCCGAGGCGTACATATATTGCTTCGCCTTCGACCAGGATCTCATGCAGGAATGGGAATGGAGCGGCAAGTATCCGGAGCAGCCAGAGATTCTCAACTACCTGAACCATGTGGCCGACCGCTTCGACCTGCGGCGGAACATGTCGTTCGAGACACGAGTTACCTCGGCACACTTCGATGAATCCACCAATAGGTGGGACGTCAAAACTGACAAGGGCGAGCACTATCGCTGCCGCTACTTCATTACCGGCATCGGCTGTCTCTCGTCAGGTCAGATTCCTGACTTCGTCGGTCGAGACACCTTTACTGGTGAGGCGTATCACACCGGTGCATGGCCACACGAGGGAGTCGACTTCGCTGGCAAGAAGGTCGCTGTTATCGGCACTGGTTCCAGCGGGGTGCAATCGATCCCCGTTATCGCTGCCGAAGCCGAACATCTCACCGTCTTCCAGCGCACCCCGCAATACATGATCCCGGCCCGGCACGGAAACGTCGATAAGGCGGTGCTCGACGAGATCAAGACGCGTTACGAAGCGATCTATGACAAGGCCCGCCACTCGGTTGGTGGCTTCCCCTACGACGTGCAGGATCGCTCAGCGCTCGATGTGGACGACGAAGAACGGCGAGAGATCTTGGAACAGAGTTGGGAAGACGGAGGCTTCAAGTTCATGTTCAACTCGTTCTCAGACCTTCGCACCAGCCTTCCGGCCAGCGAACTGGCTGGCGAGTTCATCCGGGAAAAGATCAAAGAGATGGTCAACGACCCTGAGGTCGCGGAGAAACTGCTGCCACTAGACCACCCGTTCGGTTCAAAACGAGTGCTTATCGACACCAACTACTTCGACACGTTTAACCGCGACAACGTCCGCCTGGTCGACATCAACGTCGAACCGATCAACGAAATCACCGAGACCGGCATCTTGGCTGGTGAAGAGCAGCACGACTTCGACGTCATCGTGTACGCCACCGGGTTCGACGCCATGACCGGGTCGTTTAACAAGATCGACATTCGCGGTCGCTCCGGCGAGAAACTCAAGGACAAGTGGGAAGCCGGGCCGCTGACCTACCTCGGGCTTACCAGTGTTGGATTTCCCAATATGTTCATGATTACTGGTCCTGGATCGCCATCGGTGCTCTCCAACATGCCAATAGCCATCGAGCAGCACGTCGAGATGATCACCGACATCATCCGCCATATGGACGGCTCGGGCATTGAACTGCTCGAGGCAGAGTCCGACGCCGAAACAGCCTGGGTTCATCACGTGAACGAGTTGGCCGAACCCACCATGTTCATGCATGCAAATTCGTGGTATCTCGGTGCCAATATTCCTGGCAAACCTCGGGTCTTCATGCCCTATGCCGGTGGTGTAGGCACCTATCGCGACCATTGCGAAGAAGTGGTGGCGAACGGCTACGAGGGCTTCACGCTCACATCAGCCGACGAATCGGTGTCGGCTTAGGTCTTTCTGTCGCCGTAGGACTGCCACTCGTCGACGAGGTGCGCGTTAGCCAGCGGGCGCTGCCATGTATCGACGCCGAACAGGCGCAGCTTCCCGTGAACTGGCAAGGCAGCTGACCGCAGCAGGACACACTCGTCCGCCACTAGCGCACAGCTGAAGCGCTAGTTGATCTGAGCTGAGCTTCAGCCCTTTGAGCCTTGAGCATGGGCGGCCGCTGCATCGGGATTCTGCCGGATCTTCGCCATGACCGCCTGGCCGGCCTGCTCGAAGATCCCACGGCTGCTGGCAACGAACGCCTGGGAGTCTCGGAGATTGGCAACAAGTCCATTCACCTCCGGGATCACGTAGCGGGCTACCAGATCCCAGGAGCGCAGCGTGTCTTCACGATTGGCCCAGTCATGAGCGAAGCCGATGAACTTGCCGAATCCACCGGTGACTTCGATGACCTGGCGAATGGCAGCCACCAGATCGTCCGGAGTACCGACCACCGCCGACGTTGTCGTCGACGAGGTGATTGTGCCGCCACTGATCTGCTCGAGGGCCTCGTCGGGGTCGTCATACGCAACAGCACCCGGTCGTTGCAGCGTGCCGACGATGTATTCGTTGTGCCAGCGCTGCATACCGTCGCGTGCCTGACGCCGAGCGTCTTCGCGTGTCTCGGCCAGATGCCAGCTCATCACGACTCGCCAGTCGGCGCGGTCGACAACCTGACCGTGTTCCGCTGCTGCTGCCTCGGCGAAACCCCACTGGGTAGGTAACGCCTGGAGGCCATCGGTCGACATCGAACCGATCGACAACACTCCGGTGCCATGCTTGCCCGCTAGGGTCATACCCGACGGGCTCAGGATCGAAGCGGTGGCCTGGGGGATCTCGGCTTGCAGCGGAAGGATCTGCAGCCGGGCATCTCGTAGTGTGAACCAGTCGCTTTCGTGAGTAAATCGCTCCTCGCCCCGCAACAGGCGGTTGATGACTCCCATGGCCTCGTCTTGACGGTCGCGTTGTGTCATCGGGTCGATGCCGAAGGTGTGTGCATCCGACGGCAGGGCTCCAGGTCCTGACCCAAAGATCAATCGACCGCGGGTGAGGTGATCAAGCTGAACCAACCGTTGAGCGACGTTGAAAGGATGATGGTACGGCAGCGAGATCACGCCGGTGCCAAGGCGGATTCGTTCGGTCCGCTCGGCCGCTGCCGCGATCATCAGTTCTGGCGAGGCACTGGTTTCCCATCCCGACGAGTGATGTTCACCGAACCACAACTCGTCGAACCCCAAACGATCAAGATGGGCCGCAAACTCGAGGTCGCGCTGGAACATCAGGGTCGGATGCTCACCGATGGGATGGTGAGGTGCGAGGAAGGCGCCGAACTCCAAACGGGTCATAGGCCGACACTAGAGCCAAGCGGGAGCGCCAACCGAACTACCCGCCCGCCACATCCACCCGGGACCGTAGACGCTCACGTTAGAGAACGGCGACGAAGGAGCCAACTACCCTTGTGCCATGTCTGATGCATATGAAGTGGTCTGGCCCCGCAGCTCGCAAGCTGTCGAGCTCCAAGACCTAGCCGATCGTCCCGATTCGCTCGACGGGCGCACCGTCGCGTTTCTGTGGGACTACATGTTTCGCGGCGACGAAATCTTCCCGATCATCGCAGAGGAGCTCAAGGCTCGCTTTCCCACCGTCGAAATCATCGATTTCGATCAGTTCGGAACGACCCATGGCGACGGTGAAGCCGAGCTGGTGGCCGCACTCCCCCAACTGCTGCGCGACCGCGGCGTCGATGCCGTGGTCTCCGGGATGGCGTGTTGAGGTAGTTGTACGCCCGCCGTGTTGCGGGCCTCAAACGCTGTCGAAGCCGCCGGTATCCCTTCGAGCTCACTTACGTGCGAGGGATTCTTGCACCAGGCCGCCACAACCGCGGCCGGACTGGGGCGACCCAACCTCCCTGTGGCAGTCGTGCCGGGCCATGTTGATACCCAGGAGCTGTCGGAACTGGAACGCAACGTGCGGGAGATCACCGTGCCAGCGGTCGTGGCCAACCTGACGGCGCGTCCTGGGGATGCCAAACGACCTGAAGAACCTGGCCGTCGCGAGATTGTCGCGTCGGGCTCATTCGAGGAAATCAACGCCCGGTTCCTGGCCGAACGTTGGAGCGACGGCCTGCCAATCATCCCTCCTACCCACGCGGCCGTCGAGGCCTTCTTGGCACACACCATCTTCGACGCCGACAAGGTGCTCGGCGTCGTGCTGCCCGACAACCGCGAGGTCACGGTGTGGAGTATCGCCGTGAACGGCGTGATGGCCGGCTGCCGGCCGGAGTACATGCCGGTGCTCGTCGCCCTGGGTCGTTGTATGGCCGACCCCAACTATGGGGTTGAGCACTCGGGCAACACGCCAGGGGCCGACACCCTCATCACGATCAACGGCCCCATCGCTGCCGAGCTGGGATTCAACTGTGAGCAGGGGGTGCTGCGCGATGGTTTCCAGGCCAACACCTCGGTTGGCCGATTCTGGCGACTGATGCTGCGCAACATCGCTGGTTTCCTCCCCCACGAGACCGACAAGGCAACCTTTGGGAATACCTGGCGGGTCGCCATCGCTGAGAACGAGACGGTGCTCGAAACCATCGACTGGCCCAACTTCGCAGGGGCCTTCGGATTCGAGCGTGGCGACGATGTGGTGAGTGTGTCGCGTTACACCGGTGGTGGTGTCGTGACCTCGGTCTACGGCCAGCAGGCCGAGCACATGGTCGACTACCTAGCCGATGCCATCGTGAGCCAGACAAGCTGGGAGCTAGTCTTCACGATTGGTATCTCACGCGAGACCTACCGTCCGCTCCTGCTGCTGAGTCCAATTCTCGCAGAGACAATCGCTGCATCAGGTTGGACGAAGGCCCAGCTCCAGCAGGCCCTCTTCGATCGAGCCCGGATTCCAGCGAGTCGGTTCGAGGACTACCTCGGACACTGGACAAACCTCGTGCCAGGCCGACGCCGACTCGTCGACTTCGTCAATACGAAAAAGGCGGACCGCCGATTTGCCGAATCGACCGACCCCGAGCGCATGGTGCCGATAGTGGGCCAGCCCGATCACCTCCTGATCGGCGTCGCTGGCGACCCACTACGAACCAACGCCTACGTCTTCGCTCACAACGGCATGCTCGGGTTCCCCGTGGCTCACCGGGTTGAACGCTGAGGCCCTCGCACTCCACGCACAGTCACTCACACCTCATCAGGCGCATCCAACTGCAAACCCCGCTGGCCGCTCATACCAAGCCGGCAAACTACGACAGTCCGGATGCGCCTTTGCCTGACTTCTTGTCCTTCTTGGCCTGTTTCTTTTCTTTCGGGGTTTTGGATGCCGCGGTCTTTGCGGCGCGTCCACCCTTGTCTTTACCTGCCATGATTGGCTCCTTATCGAGACCGCCCTGAGGGCGACCGACCTCCACTCTCCCACGAAAACCGTGGACGAGCGCACCGACTCAGATCTGGCGAGCTTTTCCACCCGCTGATGTACGTAGGGCTACGCAGCCTTGTTCCCCGCTCGTCCCATGGCACGCGCCTCGGCCCGCTAGCTGTATGTTCCGGCTCGGGCGCGTAAAGATGAAGCCTGCCAGCGAAGGAGCGGTCGATGGCTGAGGGCGAACAAAACCTTTCTTGGGATATCAAGATCAGGCAGCGTGGCCTCGCAACCGCCACGTGTCCAAACGGTCACCCGATCAGCGATGCAGACGTGCTTGCTGGTGCGGGGCTTTGCCAAGGCATCATCGGAGAGCCCTGACCACCTTCCGAACCAGATTCCTGAACCGTCGTGGACTGACAGTTGGCAAAGGACTGCTTCAGCCGTCTGTCATTTAGCTGAAGCGAGGCATGACCTTCTCGGCGAACAACTCGAGGCTCGGGTTGATCTGGTCAGGGCCGTGGATGCCCTGAGGAATCAACAGCATGACCTCGTTGATGGGCACGATCTTGGTCGCTGCCTCGATCTTGGCAGAGATGGTGTCGGGACTGCCTACCAGCAGCCGCGCCATCGGCTGGCCAAAGGGCACTGACCAGTTGTCGAAGAACCATTCCGCATCCTCGAGCTGGGCCTGCGCTGCCTCGTCGGTCTCGGCACAGATCATGAACCCACCCCAACACGCCTGCTCGCCCGGAACGACGGTGCGGCCATACTGCGCTGCTGTCTCGTCGTAGGCACTCCAGATCGCCTTGAGTAGATCGGCACCGCCGCCGAGCACGATCGATTTGCCGCCGTACCTTCCCCAGAACCCAGCGGTGCGAGCCGACGCCGTGAAGCCCGAATAGATCTTGGGGTGCGGTGACTGGAACGGGCGTGGAGCGATACCGGTCTCGGTGATGTTCATGTCGGCATCGACACCCACTCCGTAGGTGCTGTACACGTCGTGCACATGTGGATTCCGGTCGAGGTTCGGAAATGTGAAGAACTCACCGTCGTGTCGGAACGTCTCGTTGTTCAACGCCTTGTAGACGATGTCGACGTATTCCTCGAAGTACCGGCGATTGAGGTCGTCGGCATCGGTGTTCTTGTTCCACGGTCCGACCGCGCCGATCTCGTCGAACAACTTGAAATTGTCGACCCAGCGGGCCTGGTAGCCGCGAACCAGGCCAACCGAGAACCGGCCTTGGTGCATATGGTCGAGCGTCGCGATGTTCTCGGCCACGCGCAGCGGGTTGTGGGTGGTCGAGACGAAGCCGCACGTCAGCATCTTCATCTGCTCGCGGAACTGACCCAGATACATCGACATCAGACCTGGATCGTTCGCTATCTCGAACCCCTCGACCTGCAGATGGTGTTCGGGGTGCCCGAGGGCTGCATAACCGCAGGCGTCGGCGGTGCGTACTAGATCGGCGAGCTCTCCCAGCATGCGCTGATAGAGATCGTTACGAAGCCCGGCCCGACCAGCATCGAGCTCGGCCCGCCGACCGATCGTGGCATAAACGAAAAGATCAAAATCCATTAATTCAGCATCGAGCGCGCGCACCTCACTCACCAGGAATCAGGTTCCCTCCGGTCTACGCATCTGGTCGGCTTGGGAGCCTGCTGCTACGGTTTCGAGCGACTCATGCGGTCCGATCACGGACTGCCACGATGCTGGTGGGAGCCCGAACAAACAGATGGTGACCGACTCTTTGACCGAAGGTGTGGCGCACGAAGACGTGCCCATCCGCCCAGCTGCCACTGTCATTCCGCTGCGCGACGGCCGAGACAGCATCGAAGTATTGGTACTTCGGCGCGACAACAATCTGGCATTCCACGGTGGGTCGTGGGTGTTCCCTGGCGGTCGAATCGATCCGGGTGACTTCCAGGCTGCGGCTTCCGACGACGTTGCCGCTGCGGCCCGTCACGCTGCTGTTCGTGAGGCCAAAGAAGAGGCCGATCTGAACATCGCTGCCCCCGATCTGGTCTCGCTATCGCATTGGACGACACCCATTGGCCGGAACCGCCGCTTCTCGACATGGTTTTATGCCGTCCATGCTCAGTCGGGTCAGGTCACGATCGACGACGGCGAGATCCGCGACTTCGAATGGCATCCAGTTGCCGAAGCGATTTCCGGTTGCGAAGCAGGTGAGATCAATCTGGCAGGGCCGACCTACGTCAGCCTGCTCGATCTGGCACGCCATAACCTCGTCGCAGAAGCGCTCGACTCCGTGCGTTCACAACCCGACCGAATCTTCCTGCCCAGGATCGTGCGGCAGGAAGACCAGATGTTCTCGGTATACAGCGAGGATCCGGCCTATGAATCCGGGGACCTCTCGGCGCCCGGGCCACGGCATCGTATGCAGATGCTGACAAAGGGCTACGTCTACACCAATGAGGTACACGAGGGGTCATGACAGGACCCTCTGGCTTTGCGTTACCGCCTGTTTGGCTGTGCTAATAACGTCCGCATGACCATGAAGCGGCCGTCCGACTCGGCCAACATGACGTATCCCAAGCCAGGTCAGATATTGCGGTGGATGCGGCTAGCCGTCGACAACAGCGGCGACGACGGCATCGGACGTGGTCTCATGCCTGCCCTCGTCGATTACACCGACTCGGCAGGCACACTTCGATTGGGAGCGATCTCGATCCTCGCCGATTATGTTGCCGGCTTCTCATCCCTGCGGACCGTGTCCCCCGATTGGCCCGTAACCCACGACATGGCCATCCACATCACCCAGCCATGTCCACCCGAAGGCGAGCTCGAAGCCGAGTGCCGTCTCGTGCGCGCTGGCCGTAACAACGTGGTGTCCGAAACGTCAATCGTTTCACCGGTCGTCGGTGAAGTGGCACGGGCGTTCGTGACATTCACTCGTCTCCCCCGCCGCGAAGACACGCCGACAGCGCCAGCAACCACTCGAGCGAACCTGGCGGAACGCCTCGAAAAGGAAGCTCCCCGGATGCGCATCGATGATGCGTGCGGGTTCCGCTTCGAGAAAGCAACCAGTGGGCCCTATGTCGAGTTCGACCACTCGCCATTCGTAGAGAACTCCGTTCATGCCATCCAGGGCGGTGTCGTGTCCTTGGCGATGGAACGGTCGGCGGCGTGGGCTGCAGAACTTGCTCTTGGTCAGCCGTGTAGCTCGAGTGATATCCACATTCATTACCTCGCACTCGGAAAGGACGGCCCGTTCCAAGCCCGAGCCGAGGTTCTACGCATCGCAGAAAACAGCGTCACCAGCCGAGTCTCGGTCCATGACACCGGAAACGATGACCGACTCCTGGCCCTTGGTGTCGCCACCGCCACCGCTGCTTTGGGCTGACCTCGACAACAGAGGGCGACGGATTACGTCTTTGCCGCTCTCGATTGGACACCGCTCCCCGATGAAGTTCGTGACCTACAACATCCAGTACTCGCTTGGCCAGGACGGCTTCCACGATCTCGAACGGATCGCGGCTGCCCTCGCAGACGCTGATGTCATTGGACTCCAAGAAGTCGTTCGAAATGTCAAAGGTGTTCCAGATCGCGACCAGCCAGCTCGCCTAGGGCAGCTCCTGCCCACGTACTACTGGGTCTACGGACCAACCGTCGATCTCGACGCCAGCGCCAAATCGGCAGGCGGAACCGTGACGAACGCCCGGTACCAATTCGGCAACATGGTGTTGTCCCGATGGCCAATCCTTTCGTCGCGGCTCATCCTTCTGCCAAGGATCTTGACCACCGACACCAGCAATGGGCAACGGGGCGCACTCGAGGCGATTGTCGACGCGCCATCGGGTCCGATCCGGGTGTATTCAGTGCACCTCGACAACCACAGCCCTGCCCGACGCCAGGATGAGCTGCGGTTCCTTTTGCCTCACCTGTTCGCCGTACCCCAGGAGGGGTCATCGTTCAGTGGGCCGAGTTGGTTGGGTCAACCTCACTCGGTCACGCCCGACGACTTCGTTGTCCTGGGCGACTTCAACCTCGGGCCCGACTCAGACGAGTACCGAGAGATCGTCGACCTCCAAGACCTCGGCGGCACGACGCAAGGACACCTGGTCGACACCTGGACAGCAGCGGGCCCCGCTCTGAGGCACGGCGTGACGTGGTACGCCGACCCAGCGGACCCGCGCTCGGGCATCAGAGTCGACTACGGCTTCGTGAGCTCCGGGCTGGCGGACAGGATCAGCGCAGCATGGATAGATGACGAGGCCGTCGGATCCGATCATCAACCCGCCTGGTTCCACCTCTCCGAATGAGACGACTGCAAACAACGCAAACCTGCCCTGGTCTTTGACGCGAACCCTGCCGCCCCGGTGTGCCTCCCCAGTTCTCGTCAGCTCAGCATGTCTCGGACCGCCAACGCGAACTCGGTAGTACTCGCGGTACCACCCTGATCCACGGTAAGGATGTCTCCATCTGCGTAGACGGCGGTGATGGCGCTGTCGAGCCGATCGGCGTGGTCGTCGAGATCGAGCCATCGCAGCATCATCACTGCTGAAAGTAACGTCGCTGTTGGGTTGATCAGATCCTGCCCGGCAATGTCAGGGGCGGTCCCATGAGCCGCCTCGAAGTAGGCGAAATCATCGCCGTAACATCCCGATGGAGCCAGACCCATACCTCCAATCGTGCCAGCCCCCAGATCCGACAACACGTCGCCATACAGGTTCGGCAACAGCAGGACATCGAGCTCCTCTGGACGCACTACCAGGCGGTGGGCCATGTCATCGACGATGTACCGGGCCAGTTCCACCTCGGGGAAGTCGGCAGCGATCTCCTCGACGATGTCGCAGAAGTACCGATCAGTGGCCGGCAACATATTCGTCTTGGCCGAGACGGTGAGGCGTGGCGGTCGACCGTCGCGCTCAGCCCGCTCACGGGCCAGCTCGAAGGAGAAACGGGCAACCTTCTCGGTCCCCTGGCGGGTGATGATCTTCGCTGCGAAACGACCTTCACCGTCCCACGCCAACCGAGCTCGCGGACCAATAAGCCCGCTTCCTCGCAGTGCGTCGACATCACCCATGATCCCAACGTATGCATCCTCGAGGTTCTCCCGAACGATCACATAATCGATCAGCTCCGGGCGGGCCATGGGCGACCGATAACCGGACTGCCATTGCACCGGACGCACGTTCGCATAGGTATGGCGACCCCATCGCAGATGTGCAATGCCCGGCGTGGTGCCATTGCTCGAACCGAACAGGACCGTGTCTGCAGCATCGAGTCGTTCGATCACGAGCGTCTCGCGCTCGTCCATCGTCTTACCTGCTAGCTCAGTGCCGGTAGGCAACACATCAAACGACACCGGAGGATCCAGCGCCTCGATCACCATCATCGACGCAACCATCGCTTCCGGTGCAGCATCGTCTCCAGGCACAACAGCGATCGTGGTCATGGCCTGCAACATTAGGCGTTCGCAGTCCCGCGTTACTCTGTCCGGAGCGTGTCTCGGACCGTTCCACGCACCGACCTCAACGCTGCCACGGCTACCCGCTACGAACCCAGGCCGTCGTCACCGAATACGATGTGGCATGGTTACGAGACACAAACACACGTCAGAATGAGCATCGCCTGATCACCATCGCCATCGAGAATGCCAGGCACTGCGGGCGGCTCCCTCACCCCACTGAAACCTCACTCACCGACTGTCCTCGGTCATCGAAATCACCTCCACCGGAACGAAGCTGCGTGCCGAGGCAACGGTCTCCTTCGAAACGTAACTCGATCGCAATTTCGGGCAGGTTCCGCACCGGAGCTCTCGCATCTTGGAAGGCTTCGAACAGCACGACACGAACTCGGCAAGATCCCACAACAGGAGCACCACTATGAGTGACACCATGCGAGCCGTCGTACTCGACGGGCCCGGGCCACCAGAGTCGCTGACATTTCGGGACATCTCGATCCCGGAACCGGACATCGGTTGGGTGCTGATCGAGGTTAAGGCGTTTGGCTTGAACCGGTCCGAGCTCCATACCCGTCTCGGTCTGGCCGAAGGGGTGATCTTTCCCCGGGTGCTCGGGATCGAAGCCACCGGTGTCGTGGCAGCCTGTCCTGGCGGCGAGTTCCATGCTGGCCAGCAGGTCATGGCGATGATGGGTGGCATGGGCCGCACGTTCGACGGCGGCTACGCCCAATACACATCAGTGCCTGCCAGCCAGGTCTTGGCGTTTGAAAGTGACCTCGATTGGGCCACGCTCGGCGCGGTTCCTGAGATGCTGCAAACCGCCAACGGGTCACTCACCATCGGACTCGA
>Ga0115564_10001529_pt1 | contig 21121 bp, 23 predicted proteins | sample COGITO_mtgs_1105_7_FD_88680 | JGI IMG/M metagenome (GOLD analysis project Ga0115564, IMG submission 88680) | Pelagic marine microbial communities from North Sea - COGITO_mtgs_110523 | ecosystem: Environmental > Aquatic > Marine > Epipelagic | place: Germany:Helgoland, sampling site Kabeltonne...
AGTGCTGATAACTGTGGGCAACTTTACTGACACAGTGGTAGCTAGAAACGGCAGCAACATAATGTCAAGCGGCACAGACATGACGTTGGACAAAGCATATCTTTCAATTCAATTTATTTTTGCGGACGCGAGTCGCGGGTGGGTTATGACATGAGCAACTTTAGTGATTTTATCAGTTCAGGCGGTGGCGGTGGTGCCAATACATACACCCCTTCAACAGCAACGGCAGGCATTGACGTGGTTGCAGGCAGCTCCTATGCGTTAAGTAGCTCCAGTCAGCTACTGCCTAGTTCATCAGTTTTAGCAGAGGAAACAGATGCAGTAGTAGGCGATTTTGTTACGAGTTCAGAATCACAATATGGCTATAGACCAGACGCGTTATCAGGAGATAGATACCTGCCTGATGGAAGTAACCTTATTTGGTATGGCCGTCAAAGCTACGATTTAAGAATTACGCTTTCAAAGGACGGCATGACAAGATTTGCACCGCAGTATGCAACAGTAATTGCATCTACTTTTTCATCAAGCCTAGAAATCTATCAAAAAAATATAGGGCAAACAGCAAACGATTATCTCGTTGCATACCGACTGCACTATTACTCCACTTCAGGCGGCCCGTGGAAAAGCCAAGCTGGAATATTAAAGATTAATAAAACTACTGGCGTAATTACCCATAATACTCTCGGTGGTAATATGTACGCTACACCGAAATCAACAGGGTATAACTGGGTATTTGCTGCTGCGCCTGAAAGGAATGGAAATCAACACAACTGTCGAGGCGGCACCGTCTACGTTGATACTTATTTTGTATCACAGTCGGGTCTGGTGGTAGCTGCACAGCCTTTGGACAGCACAGGCTCTCCAGCAGGCTCCAGTTATTACGCCCAGCAGAGCGGAATCAATAATGGGCATTCAGGGCTGGTTGGTAATCTTATAAAGATAGATGATGCAAACGGCATTTTTCTGCATTTTTACCCGTTGAATAGTGACAATCTACGAGTAGCCAAAGTAACAGTAGCTGCTACGGGTGCAGTTACTACGTCAGTCTTAGTAACTTACAGTCAGTATAGCGGCATTAGTTCTGATTATAAGCGCGATAAAGCACAGGTTTATGGTGGAGGTACTGGTAGTAACAATTTATTCATAACTTTCAGTTCATCTACTAGCAACTTTACTCACATGCTGGGAACCTATGACCTGTCAGATGATTCTATTACTTGGGGGACAAACTACTGGGGTACAAGTTACGGGACTGGTATAACCTATAGCCGCTTTAATAGCGACTGGCGAGTGTATAAAAATCAAAGAACCTATGACGCTGATAACAAACGTTTTTATATGGGCGGTGAATTTAACTCTGGCAACGGTTTTGTACTTAACCCAGCAACAAACACACTTACAGCAGCAGAGTTAAACAGCAAACTCCCCTCAGTTAGCAGTTTACAAGATTTTCAAATGTACTATAACGGTGGGGTTATCTCCTTTGGTGATAGGCTTTATGGCCCCTACACCAACTCTGCTCACTATGCCTTTAGTTTTGACTCGTCTGTTCTGCTAACGCAAGACCCTGTTGCTGTCGTTTTGGCTTCAGGTTCCGCAGGCTCAACGGTAAATATAGCACTTAAAGACGGCATTACATCATCGTCTACTCTGCCCTCTACGCACTACCTGTCAAAAAGCGATTTGTATTTTCCCTATGCGGTCGAAGGAGTTTCTGCGACTTCTGTCATAAAGAGCATACAGCGTGGAATAACAGCCTTTGGCAGCCCAGCACAACAGACAGTATCAATCTCGTCTGTCGATGTTAATAAATCAATGGTACTTGTTAATGGTTGGGGCTACATAGGTGCAAGTAGTACGGGCGGCTATGGAACAACATTCCTCACCAACAGCACAACACTTACATTTAACACAAACACTTCTAGTGGCACCAAAACATTTAGCTGGCAGGTAATTGAGTATGTATAACTATATCGTGGTAGAAGACACTGTCTGGGTTGATGAAAACTTTAACACGGAAAGGCACCCTACAATCGTTGAGGTAAAAGAGCTGTCTGGTGCTGTTGACGCCGACAATCACCACGCCTTTAAGGGTGGGGAGATGGGCAAAATCTTTATTGATGGCGCCATGTATAACGACCCATCTGAGATACCGGAGGAAGAAGAATGAGCTGGTCATTAGCAACCAATCAAGACACAGATAGCGCAGGACTGGCCCGTGCGTGGCGCGATGAACAGCTTGTTGATACTGACTGGGTAGTCCCTTTGTCAGACCACCCGCAACACGCTGCCTACATGACGTATCGTGCTGCATTACGCGACTGGCCCAGCACAGCAGACTTCCCAGACACTAAGCCAAATTTAGGCAGCTAATATGATTGCAGAAATCAGTCTGGTCGTTGGTGCGCTTAAAAGCATTAACGACGCTATAAAAACTGTGAAGGAGTCAGGCAGTCACATCAGTGACATTTCTGGAATTTTTACAAGTGTGACTGAGACGCAAGTGGCCGTTGATAATATTGAAGCTGCTGTTGAAGAAGATGGTGGGGTTTTGACGCAGGAGCAAGCTTTAGAGATTGCCTGGGCTAAAAAAGAACTGGCAGATATTCAAAAAGAGTTAAAGAAACAAACGCCACGCGATGTTTGGAGAACAATGCTGGCGGTACAGCATAAAAGTGTAATGGACAACAAGCAGCGTCTTGAGAAAGATCGTCTTGATAAATTGCGTAAACAATCAAAAAACGAGGACATTCTTAAAAATGTCATTGGCTACTCACTTTTACTAGTCGTGTTGTACGCGGCTTACTTTTTTTATGGTAAATAACATGCAACAAACGATTGCTATACCGACTTGGTCAGTGCCTGTGATAGCCGCAGCATTGTCATTTTTAATGGGGTACGCGGCAATGGTTGAACGCGCTGCCGCGCAAGAGGCCAACAGTGATCGGATTGAGCAAATTGTTAAAGAGGTGGCTGACAAAACTGCTGAAATTGGCGTTGACAGTAGGTTGAACCAGCAGGCCATTGTCGAAATAAGCAACGGCCTCAAGCGCATGGAAGAAACTGCCAGAGCAAGCGATGCTCGGTTGGCAGAATTGGTGCAGTTGATGATTACCGAAAGCCGCAAGTAGCGGATTTTAGGTTGCTCACTCAACCTTTGGTACAATTAACAACATCAAGATGATAAAAGAAAATTACCATCGACTGCAAACAGGCCAAGCTGGAGAATATCTAGCCGCGTCAGTGCTACAACGTCATTTCAAGACGATAGCTTTTCCCGATTTACCCGCGCCATACGACCTTGTAGCAGAAAGCTACAGCGGTGATTTTCTGCGGTGCCAGGTGAAAACTGCTGACGCTGTGAGTGTGATTAATGGCTATAGATATTGGCAATACAACACAGCAAAAGGAACATTGTGCTACACCGATGATGAGATAGATTTCTTTGCACTGGTTTGCCTTCCGCGAAGATTGGTTTGTTTTCAAGCGTTTGAGAATACAACCGCGATGTCAAGACTCCGCGAAGATGATTTTACAGAGCGAACTGAGATGGAAACGCTTAACGAAGTTTTAGGTGAACACCTATGAATGACTACAAATATTTCAAAATATCTGACTTTGACTGCCAAGAAACGGGGGTCAACTTTATGGAAGATGAATTTATTAAAAAACTAGATCATTTGCGCGAAGCCTGCGGGTGGCCGTTTGTTGTCACATCAGGATTTCGAGACACGTCACACTCTGCTGAAATTAACAAGGCGAATGGTGGCGGCTACCATACAAAAGGAGTGGCCGCAGATATAGCCGTATCAAACGGTAAGCAGAAGCATGACATTGTCAAACACGCCACTGCGATGGGTTTTTCGGTCGGAATCGCTAAGACGTTTGTACATGTTGACACCCGCATGGACACCTCAGTCATCTGGACATATTAAGTGAATATTTTAACGGGAATTTTTGGATCAGTCGCAGAGGTGGGAAAAACCTACTTGGCGAATAAAGCCGCAGTCAAAGCGGCCAAGCACGAAGCAACAATGTCCACTATCCAAAACAATGCAGACTGGGAATCGAAGATGGCTGATGCGTCAGCGTCTAGCTGGAAAGATGAGTTTTTTACAATTATTTTATCGGCTCCCATATTTTTCATAGGTTATTCAATTGCGGTTGATGATCCAACAATTGTGGTGAGAGTCAAAGACGGCTTAAACGCACTAAGCGAATTACCGGAATGGTATCAATACTTATTATTTATTGCAGTGTCAGCGTCTTTCGGTATTCGCGGAGCCGACAAGCTGATGAATTTGAGGAAGAAGTAAAATGGCGCTAGAAACGACAACTTATATCGATGGATTGGTAGCAACTAACCCAACGTCCAGTGACAATGTTGGGGATGGTGATAATCACATTCGACTTACAAAAGGTGCAATAAAGCAAACTTTTCCGGCCATCGCAGGTGCGGTCACGGCAACGCACACGCAGATAAACACTGGTATCGCACTGGCTAATACCGCAACAAATTTGAATACAGCTAATGCGGTTGTGAAAAGAGATGCGAGCGGTAATTTTGTTGCGTCTCAGATCACAGCGACCAGCATCACGACTGGCAATATCACGATCACAGGCACCGTGACAGGCAGCCTCTCTGGAAATGCATCGACTGCGTCTACTGCCAATTTGGCAGTTACAGCAAATAAGTGGACAACCGCTAGGTCAGTTACTCTTGGCGGCGATTTGACAGGTCATGTCACCATAGACGGTAGTTCTGATGTAGGACTAAGCGCCTACGTTGTTAATGACAGTCATAATCACACCATATCGACAATTGACGGACTGAGCGCCGAACTTACAAGAATTGAGGGTACTGTGTCTGGCGCGGCAGTGACATCCGCAGGGAAGTGGACAACACCTCGCACACTATCCTTGGCAGGAGACATAACTGGGGCTGTCACGATTGATGGCAGTTCCAATGCAACGCTAAACGCAACTGTGTCTGACAACTCCCACTCGCACACAATTGCTAATGTCGCGGGATTGCAAGGTGCGCTCAATGCAAAGCTGGAGTCAACCTCAAACGCGGCAACTGCAACAACGCTCCAAACTGCACGTTCTATTTCTCTGGCAGGCGACGTTACAGGAAGCGCGTCTTTTGACGGCGGCTCCAATATAAGCATTAACGCTCAAGTTGTTAATGACTCCCACCTTCATACGCTTTCCACAATTGCAGGGTTGGATACTGCACTCGCAGCAAAGCTAGACAGTACCGCGTACACAGCTTCCGATGTACTTAACAAAATAAAAACTGTTGACGGTGCAGGCTCTGGTCTTGACGCTGACCTTCTTGATGGTCTTTCTTCTGCAAGTTATGTGCAGACAACATCTTCATCGCTTACCGCTAACGGATACGTTGCTCTGAACAACGGACTTCAACTGCAATGGGGGAGTGTCAGTATCGCTGGTAACGCGGTAAATGCTGCTGTCACATTTCCTACAGGATTCGGCAACGCCTGTTTGCAAGTGGTCATATCGATGAAGGACACGGGCGTATCTACACAAGACAATTACTCACTTGGAACGTCAGCCTTCAGCACAACAGGTTTCACAATTACTAATGGTGTTGGTGATGCAAGAACATTTACCTACTTTGCAATTGGTTATTAATTAATGGCATTTGTCCCGCTTCGGAAAATTGGCAGTGGCGGTATCGTCACTGACCAAGACCCATACGATTTGGAATTGACACAGTTTCCAGACGGCAACAACGTGCAATTCCATGAAGGACGCATTGGTAAATCCTTGGGCCACAGCATTTCAAACGCACTGGCGTTTGACCCGACGCATGTCCAAGGTTGGCGATACGCCGGTAACAACACAGTAATTATTGGATCGCTAAATAAGCTGTACCGATATAACGGATCAGCCGTTGCTAACGTAACAAAGACAAGTGATGCGACTAACTATTCCAACTCGCCACGGTGGCAGTCAGAGCAGCTAGGCTTGGCGATGATGCTTAATAACGGTAGCCAGACACCGCAGTACATGCTGCCTACGGGCGCACGATTCGCTGACTTACCTAACTGGCCGTCAACGGTTACAAGTAACTGCATAAAGCCCTATCGAAGTTTTCTAATAATGGCTGGCTATGAGACGGCTTCAACGAAGCATCCGTACACGGTGCGTTGGTCGGATGAATACAATCCGACATCCGTACCGGGCGATTACGACATCACATCAACGACTAATCTCGCTGGTGAGAATGTTCTCTCCGGCAACAACGGTGAGTTGATAGATCAAATGACGCTCAACAACTCGCAGATTATTTACGCTGAGTCGGGTGTTTTTGCGATGGACTTCATCGGCGCACCTTTTGTATTTAGTTTCCGTGAAGTGTTTGGGGATGACGGCATTATCAACAGAGGGGCTGTGGCTGCTTTTTTCAACAAGCACCTTGTTGTCGGCAACAATGATATCTATGTTCACGATGGCAATAGCAAAGAATCAATTGTTGATAAGAGAGTGCGTAGAACATTTTTCAACGCCGTCCAAGACACCCGTTCAGTGTTCTGTCATACCGTGGAAGATAAATCAGAAGTGTGGATATGCTACGCCGATGAAGATGCTGACAATGTTTTAAGTGCAAACAGGGCGCTGGTTTACAATTGGGCGCAGAATGCCTTTACATTTATCGATTTGCCAAATGTTCGCGCACTGACATCCAGCGATGTGCTAGACACATCTGGCGGCTGGGATGTTAACAACCTCACTTGGGCAAACAGCAACGAGTATTGGTCAACGTCTAGCCTCAACACGACAAACAAAGGTATCGGGGTTTATGCCGCTGGTGCTGAAAACAGCAAGCTGTACTTAATGAACAGCACTCACGGTGCGGCTGGTCAGCCTCTTAATGCATATCTGGAAGCTACTAAAATAGACTTAGATACTGTGCTTGGAAAAGCGAATAACGCCATCAAGCAGATGGTTGGAATACTTCCCCAGATCGAAGGACAAGGTGAAGTGTCGATTTCTATCGGTGTTAGCGATTCACCGCAAGGCGGCATACGGTGGAAACCACCAGTGATTTACAACATCGAGTCAGATCACAAAATTGACGTTAGAACGTCTGGACGTTATTTCGCGCTCAGAATTGAAAGTAATCACGTTGAAGATTTTTGGCGACTCACGGGGTTAGATATCGATGTGTCTGAGGTAGCTGGTCGATGAGTTATCAGCTAAGTCCAACATCGGCAAGCACAGTCACTGACCTTCGGGGATGGATCAGTAACGAATTAATCAGAGTTGGTTTATCAATCTCGACTCAGTCGCAAACAACAACAATCCCCGTAATCAATGCAGAACCTTCAAAGCCTCAAATCGGTCAGGTTGTTTTTGCTGACGGTACAAATTGGAACCCCAGCGGAGGTCGTGGTCTTTATTACTACGATAGCGGTTGGACAAAAATAGCATAGGATAAAATCATGGGTTTATCATTCGGCAGATCATCAAGTCGCAACTCTTCTAACAGCAACGCCAGCACTTTTGTTGATCCGAATCAGCAACCGTTTCGCCAGGATTTGATGCGCCAAGCGCAGACTTTGAACGCGCAGGGTATGCCTGTGGAAAACGTGGCGGGCCTCAACGAAACACAACTAAACGCAATGGGTATGGCTAACCAAGGCGGGCAAATGCAGGCTGGTGCGGGTGCAAATGTCATGGGTCTTGGTGCCGCACAGACGGCAGGCACGGGCGCTGCTATGAACTACGCAAGCGGTGCTATGGGCGGTGGCGCTGGCGCAGGTATTAACACGGCGATCGGCGCAGGTAACTCATACGCTAATGGCGTTATGGGCTTAAACGCGGCGCAGGGCGGCGGTGTGAATCACAACATGGCCTCCAACATGGCGGGTAATGCCAGCCAGATGGGTGCCGCCAACAACAGCGGCATAAACATGGGCAACGCGCAGGCCATCGGTGGTCTGGCGCAAAACTCAACAGCCGCATCTGCTAACGGGTTTAACGCTAACACCGCTACTCAGGCAGGCGGCTTGGCGACTGGTGCAGGTATCGCCCAGAACCAGGGCATCAACACTAACAACCTCAACAGCTTTATGAACAACAGTGTGTTGAACGGTCAGATCGATGCGGCCAGCAGAGATATCACTCGCAATCTCAACGAGAACCAGCTAACAGGCATTGCGTCTCAAGCGGCTGGCACAGGCAACAGCGGGTCAAGTCGCGCTGGTGTTGCGGCAGGTATCGCGATGCGCGGTGCGGCTGATCGGGTTGGCGACATATCGGCCAACATGCGTGGACAGGCTTACAACACCGGCTTAAACATTGAAGCTGGTCGCGCTAACCAAAACGCGCAACTTCAGCAAGGTGGTAATCAATTTAACGCAAATGCTCAGAACGCAATGACAAGTCAAGGTCTGGGTATCGCCGGTAATCAATCGAGTCAGAACGCTGGTTTTCAGCAGCAGACAAATCTTGCAAATCAGAACGCTGGCAACGCAATGATGAACACTGGTCTGAACATCGCCGCAGATGCGGCATCTCAGAACGCTGGTTTTGATCAGCAGGCCAATAGCGCGAATATGAACGCTCAGAACCAATTAATGGGTCAAGGCTACCAGATTGGCGCAAGCCAACTGCAAAACAATCTCAACCGATCACAGCAAGCTGGCATGGGCAATCAAAATGCATTTAACTCAGCGCGACAGTTTGGCGCAGGCATGGGCCAGAACGCTTTCAACAGCAACATGCAGAACCAGCAGTTCGGTGCAAACATGGCTCAGAACATTGGTCAGCAGGGCGTTAACAACATGCAGACAGGCCAGAACATGATGAACACAGGCATTGGCATGTCGCAGGGCGCAGGCGATGCTCAGAGAGCGTATGAGCAACAGCTTTACGCACAGCAATTCCAGCAGGGTATGTCACCATACAACAGCTTGAACTTCTATAACGATATAGTTGGTTCGCCAAATAATCTCAGCAACGCAACTTCATCCAGCACTGGTAGACAAAGCAGTTCGAGTTTCGGATTCGGATAAGGAATAGATAAAATGGCAAGATATTTTGACACGCTCCGCGACCCCACAGAAGCGGAAGCGAGAGAAAACGAACTATATCGCGCGGATAACGCTCGTCTTGCGTCTATTAACGAAGCGTCAGACATCCGTAATCTGCCTGTGCGAAAGGCCAGTAGTCCCGTCGAAGAGCAGGCACTTCTACGCGCTGGTTTTCAAAACAACGGAATTCCAGGTGAGTTTGTGTCTCCAGTTCGCAACCTCACCACTGAAATGCAGCAATACGAGTTGGCAAAGCGTGAAGCTCGTCAAGCGGTGTACGACGAGCAAGGCAACTCAACCATGTTTAAGATTGGCGACACGTTGGCTGACACGGGCCGATTTTTCATGTCGCCACTCTTCTGGTTGTCCGGGGAAGATAGCAGCAAGTACGACCCGTCAGAAATTAGGAAAAGCGGATATCGCGCACAGCTTGAAGCTTCAGTCGGGTACACAAACGCATTGTATGAAAAGTCAATTGCACACGCACAACAGCGCGACGCAATCCGTGAAGCTAACACTCGCAACGATATGACTATGCGAAAGCAAACACGCGACCTAAATTCTCCAGTAAGCCCGCTAGGGAAGTTGGTGTTCGACTACGCTAGGTTGAATAATCGTATGGAAGACTTTAACTCCGGAAACGCTCTCAGAATGCAGCAGCTTACGCAAGAAGCAAGAGTTAACGCGGGGCAAGGTAAGTTTGTTGGGCGCGGCAATAGGTTTATGGAAAAACAAACATACGACGATCTAACAGTAGTTGGAAATAGATTCACAGATGTCAGCGAAGACATTGGCGCTGCGTACATGAACTACCGACAACTGATAAAAGCGTTAGACGCGCAGACAGGTATCGGTGATATTTCTGCTGTGTTTAATTACATGAAAACACTCGATCCAGATTCTGTCGTTCGTGAGGGTGAGTTTGCGTTAGCCAAAGACGCGGCGGGTTTGTTTCAGCGTCTATCAAACATTGCAGAAGAAGCCAAGACAGGTAAAGGGCTTACCTCTAAAGCAAGAGCGGAGATGCGTAACCTGGCGACAGACCTTATTGAGTCCTATGAAGATAAGTACGAGTCGGTTCGTGATAAAGAGGAAGCGCGTATCAGATACTTGTCAGACAATGACGAAGATGTAACAAACTTCTTGGGTGATTTTAAACAGTTATATCCCAACGCAACAATCGAACCTATTTAAAGGTGTGTTAAATGGCTCAAGCAAAAATTAACGGTCAGATAGTAGACGTACCTGACAATTTCTTTGAAATGTCTGAACGAGATCAGCAAAAGTTTGCCAACCGAACAGCGGCCAGGCAAACATCTGGCAACCCCAGCCAGATGATGCAGGACATCACCGCATACGGTAAATACTTAGAGCGCCAAGACATACAAGACGCTGTGGCTGACAACAATAGTCTCCAAGACTTTGCGTTATCTGCCGGGGTTGGCGTGAATAAATTCGGCATGGGCGTTGCTGACCTGCTTGGTTTTGGCCCCGGAGAACAGACAGCAAGGCAGCTTGAGACTGTTGATAGCGTGTTGGCAGAGAATTCGCCAGTAGCAAACTTTACAGGGCGCATGGCGGGAGGTGTGTTAGCCGCAGTCCCTACCACAGCAGCAGCAACCTACGCAGCCCCACAGACTTTGGGTCTGTTAGGTCGCGGTGCGATTTCTGGCATTGCCGGGGCTGTTGAGGGCGCGGCTGAGATTCCGTTTTCCGATGAGTCGCGTATTGGTAACAGTGCTATGGCAGGGGTTGGTGGTGTAATCAGCGATCCTGCTATGACCGTTCTTCAGCAAGCTATCAAGAGAATTCCCTTCGGTGCGCTAGTTGATCGCGTGGCTGGATTGAGTGACACAATTAAAGATAAAGCTTCCGCTGCGATGCGTGAAATGGGGTATGACTACAGCAGCCTGAAACAATCTACTAGGCAAATACTTGAGAGCATAGGTCGTTCTGAAGATGTTGACGTTGCTATCCAAAAAGCAGTTGAAAACGAGCAGGGTTTCAACCTTACAGCGGGTGAGGCAAGCGGTGATTTCGGTCAGATATCCGCAGAGCAATCGGCTGTCCGTCAGTCGCAAGAAGCTGGCAACATGATGCGTGACTTTAAAAATCAACAGAATGAAGACATCACCGTAAGAAGTGGTCAGTTAGCCGAAGAGATGGGAGGTACTCCTGGTCTGAATAACGAAGGTGTAGGATCGTCTTTGAAAGAGGCACTCGACCAAGCCAAGCAAGATGACAAAGATGGTTATGTTGCAATGTACGACAGAGCAAAACAGCTTGCTGTTGAAAACGATGTTGATATACCCCTAAATCAATCTGTCATAGCCCAATCTTTCTATGACATCTCAGGCGACCATTTAGGTACGCACCAGGGTTTGTTAGAAGACATTGGTAGAAAGCTGGCGCAGTACGATATCCTTGATCCCGCAAGGTTTGAAGGTGATGTCCCAAGAAGGGGTTTGGCTGGTGACTTTAATTCTTTAAGTGTGGCCAATGTTGAAGACTTTATTAAATTCTTAAACACGAAATATTCGCCTACTGATAGCACAGGCAACATGATATTAGCACAACTAAAACAAGCGGTTAGCACTAACGCTGATGAAGTTTTGGCCAGCGCAGTTGATGGTAAATCTGGACGCGAGTTTTTGAAACAAGCCAGACAAGCTAGAAGCGCATTCAAAGAATATCAATCTATGTGGCAATCTAAAGATGTTCTTGAAAGTATTACGGGTGTAAAAGTTGGCACGGACACGCCAATCAAAAACCCAAGCGACATTGTAAAATTGGTAACAAGGTCGCCAGAAAACGCAAGAACTGTTATACAAACACTAATGGCAAACGGCAACGAGCAAGCGGTGGCAGATTTACGGACTTACATACTAAAAGATATTTTTGATCAAGCTGTGAACCCGAACGTCATTAAAGGTGAGTTAGGTTCTTTTCAAGGCACTAAACTTAACACATTAATTAAAAATAAATTAGATGTTTTGCAAGCCGTCTTTACACCAGAGCAGTTTGCTAACCTCAAAGGTTTTCAGGATGCAGTTAAAAAAGCAACAATACATCCAGAAGGCTCCGTAAATTATTCAAACACTGCTACAAAAATATTAGACGCTGTATTCAATATTATGTCAGGGCTACAGTACACAATGGGTGCGGGTTTTAAAGAACTTGGCGATCAACGTGTGGTTAAGAATGCCATTAAAACTAATGGTAGAGCCACTGTTGATCACATACTGAAACTAGATAAAAACCACATAAAACTTAATGCGCTACTGCGTCAAGGGTTAGAACAATACAGCTTTGAAGATCAAGCCGCATTGTCAGATTCGGAGTACATGGATTAATGAATTTATTATCACTTATATCAGGGGCGACTGAATCGATAGCGGCCAAAACAGCGGGGCTAAACTCTGCGATGGATTCCTTGTATGCAGATAGCCCTCTTGGCAAAATTGAAGAAGCTTTCCAAGGTGTTGAAGATAAAATGCTTGGCTCTGCAACGCATCGAGCCTTTGCGGGTGGCGACTTCGGCTCTGGCGCTTCAGGAGCGTCTGACTACACCGACATAAGTATGGGTGGCGCGATAGATAACTCTGGCTATGTGGACGCGACATCGGGCCTTCAAGGTGTAATGTCTCAAGCTGGAATTATGAACCCCGCAAGCTCACAGCTTCAAGGTGGTCTGCCAGTAATGCCCTCTGCGCCTCCAAGCCTTCAAGCTGGCAATGCCGCCCCACCCCCTGGCTATCTCAAAGAGTATGAAGATAACCTGGCATCTGTCCCAGACGCGCCACCTGTCCCTGCGATTGAGCCTGTGCTGATCGACGAGGACGAAGACCTAATTCAAGCTGGCGCATTAGCGGAGTAATAGATGTCTGTATTTATGTCGGTAGGAAAGAAACTTGCGGAAGGCGCACAGACTCGCATGGCGAGGGCGCAGGATAGAGCTTCTTATGAAAAATCACAATTACCATCTAAAAAGTTAAAAAGTTTAAAATCTGACGATCCTATTAAAGTGTTACGCAAAGAGATAAAAAAGAAGCGCGACCAGCGGCAGTCGAACCAGCGTCAAAGACAACTTCCTATTGAGTTTCGGTTAAAGCAATTTAAAGATAAAAAAGAAAAAGACAAATTTACGCAGAACGTGTTGGGGCATCCAAATTCTAAGTTTTGGGGCGCTCAGGACATTTCTTTAATAAAACAAGAATTAGATTTCGGTAAAGATTATTCGAATCACAATTTTAGAATAAAGAAAGCTAATTTAAAAGCTACTGTTGCGGCGTTAAAAAAGCAGGGTTTTAAGATTGATCATACAAGCAAGCATAACAATTTAGTGTCTAGTTATTATATGAATAAGGATGGTGTTAGATACCGAATATCTGACCACGATCTTCCAGAGACACCAGAAAGAATAAACAACAGGGAGCAAGGGCTTGGCGGGAACTGGGATCAGGAAATAATAATAGACGCAAACACATCTATCGACTCTGTTATTTCCGAAGTATCTGACTATAACGCTCAGTTCAAAGACCCCACAAGCAAAAACATATTAGCTGGTTCTGCCGCAACTGCTGTAGGCGCAGGAACAGTCCTGGCTCCCCAAGACGCAGAAGCTGGTTTCTTTAGCCAAGCTGTTAAAGCTGCCGGAAATCTCCAACGCAAAACTGGTAACGCCGCAGGCTTTAAGAACGACCTCACAGGCAAAGGGCAGGTCAAGCCTGACGAGTTAAAGGCTATGGGCTTTGACGAACACTTTGGTGATCGCAAAGACATTACCAAGGAAGAGGTTCAGCAGTTCATTAATGATAACCAGGTACAGATTAAAGAGACACGGTTGGGTATATTGCAGGAATATGCTGTTAGACCTGATCCTGACGAGGGTTTTATTGTTTATAACTCAACAAACGGCAACCATATTTCCTCACACGCTACGCAAGAGCTTGCCGCCGATAAAGCACTAGATTTAAATGTGAATAGTGACAACTCTAAATTTGTAGATTACACCCTAGAAGGTGGTGACAATTACCGTGAGTTGCTGATGTCTTTGCCTAGAAAGGCGCATCCAGACCAAGGTAAACTGGATGAACTTTTGAGGTCACAAGACAGTGAGGATTATCTTTCAGATTTGCTGCAATCGAGCAGAATAGCCAGGGATGAGTGGGTTGCGTTAGATCAAAAACACAGCGCCCTTGTCTGGTCAGACGCTGCTGGGGGCGACGGCCTTACTGGGGCTAAACTTGAGGAAGCAAACCAGCTATACAAAAAAGTACAAGCTGCAAAGGTCAAATGGAAACAGATTGATATAAGCTTGGCTAAAAGAAGAGGGGATTTGAGAGAGCAGATTGTCGATCTCCAGCATGAGATTAAACAAGAGAAGCGTGGACAAGAATTTGTAAACGCTGGTCACTTCGACGAGCCTAACATCCTTGCACACCTACGCATGAAAGACCGTGTAGATGCTGACGGCAACAAGACCCTGTTGATTGAAGAAGCGCAGTCCGATTGGCATCAGAAAGGTGCGGATGTTGGGTACAAGTCGAAAGATGGAAGTGTGAGCAAACCTCTTCAAGATGAAATGGATCGAATTGAGCAAGAGATGGGCAGGATTTACGAGGCTTCAAGGACTTCCGACGATCCAGATGTGTGGATGCCTTTAAATGAGCAGTTTGATAATTTAAACAGTGAATTAGCCAGATTAAAATATAAGGCCGGTGGAGGTGTCCCAGACGCGCCGTTTAAGACCGATGACAAATCGTCTTGGTACAACCTAGCGATGAAGCGCGGTCTACTTGAGGCAATAGAGGGTGACTACGATAAGTTGGCATTCACCACTGGCCGTCAGCAGGCAGAACGCTATGACCTCAGTAAGCAGATTAATGAGGTTCGCTTAGGAGGTAATGAGCGAGACGGATTTACGGTATCTGCATTCAACAAGAATGATAGCCCAGTGATTATGGAGTCAATCGACTCGCTCGATGAACTACCTAACCTGATTGGTAAAGATGCCGCTAAGTCATTAGTGGATCAACCGCTGACGGACTCAACCTCTGGGAAGGTTAAGATTCTAGCCGGTCAAGACCTCAGTGTTGGCGGTGAGGGTATGAAGCAGTTCTATGACCGCACACTACCTAACACTCTTAACAAGCTGGTGAAGCAGGATGGCGTTAAGGTTGGTCAGAGTGGGTTGTTAAAAGATGATAATTTAGATATCCACCAAGTGATAGATGATACCGATGAAAGAATAGATTGGCTTGATGTTAAAAGTCAGGTAGAAAACTACGGTAATCAAAACCCTGCTGTTCTTGAAAAGTACGATGCGTTTGTGTCTAAGTACAAGCCCAAAACAATTAACACAGACACAGTTCACTCAATCAACATTACCCCTGAGATGCGTGACCGTGTTAAGAAGGGTCTGCCGTTGTTCGCTCAAGGTGGTGCGGTTGTTGGTGCTGGCGCGTTGTTCTCCCCAGAGAATGCACAGGCCAGCGTTGCCAGGCCACAACAAGACGGCATATTGAAAGATACAGCCGACGTGGCACTAGAAACCATGTCGGGAATTAACCGTGCCGTAGTAGATGGAATAAACTTTTTAACATCTGATCAGATAAATGCGGTCTTGAACTTATCGGGAAGCGATAGGAGAATACCTAACCTGTACGATTTACCCTATCTAGGCGGTGCAACAAGGGGTAATTACATGGATAAAGGTTTGCCAAGGGAGATTGTTCGGACAGGAAGCGAGTTTTTATCCCCACTGTAAATTTGCTCCAAATTTGCTCCAAAAACTCGTAAGTCATTGATTTATTTAGGTGCTGGTACTGTCGAGCATGGGCGCCACACAGAATTTTCTGTTAATTATCAAGCACTTAGCCTTTTTATAGTTAATTTTAGCACATCTTTGATAATCGTATAAGTTATTGATTTATAACGATTAATAACTTTATGTCTTTTTGCTTTGTTTTCAAACTGCTCCAAATTTGCTCCAAATTTTAATTCAAAATATTCGCTGTCTACCTTGCGTTTACTGGGTTTGCCCATATAATTCTCGTAATAATTTAAAAAAAAGGTGGCCCAAATGGCGACAATTACCAAAAGAATTGGCAAAAATGGCGTAAGTTACAGGGCTTCTGTCCGAATTTCTGGGCAAAAACCAATCACTAAATCATTCAGCAAAGCGGCTTCTGCAAAATCCTGGGCAGCAAAAACTGAAGACCAGCTTTCAAACAACCAGTATCGTGAAGACGGGCAACGGTTCAAAAATATCATCGATAGGTACGTTGTTGAAGTTGGACGCATTATGCCTTTTGGCAAGACCAAAGCAAGTGTGCTGAATATTTTACGAGAAAACTTAGGTCATTTAGCACTAAAAGATATGACGGCCACAAGGCTCATTGAGTACGCTGTACATAGATCGGCAACTTGCTGCCCCAGCACTGTCAAAATGGATATGCAGTATATTGGCGTTGTGTTGTCAACGGCTGAGAGCATGTGGGATGCTAAGCCAAAATTTGACGAGTATAAAAAAAGCATGGCGACATGCCATCGGCTAAAAATCATTGCAAGTTCAGAAGAGCGAGAAAGACGCTGCTCTGACGTGGAACTGGCAAAAGTGCTTTCAGCCGTCCAGTCAGAATTACCAGTTGCTGATTGGTGTCATTTTGCTGTTTGCACAGCAATGCGCGTTGCTGAGATTGGTCGTTTGCGCTGGTCTGATCTAAGCGAAGACGGAAAGTCGATAATTATTCGGGAGCGCAAGCATCCTCGTCGAAAGAAAGATGAGGTTGTGCCGTTAGTACCAGAGGCGCGAAAGATTATTGCGAGACAGCCGAAAATGCTGTCTAAGTCAGAATTCATATTTCCACACAAGTCAAAATCAATAACGACAGCTTTCAGAAAGGCAAGAGAGCGTGCTGGCGTTGAGGATTTGCGGTTTCACGATTTGCGGCATGAAGCTATATCGAGGCTGTTTGAATTAGGGTTTGACAGTATGGTGGTGGCGACTTTCAGCGGTCACAAAGATATCAATATGCTGCGCCGTTACACGCACATAAACGCTAACAAAGTTTTAACGATTCTGGAAAACTTAGCAAAAGATAAACATGTAGCATAATTTCTGAAGGCAAAAAAAGGGGGCGCAAGCCCCTTTTTTTATAGTGTTTTGTTTTAAGATTTGCAAAAGGGTATGTCGTGTTCTTCGACATCAATAATAAGACGTTCGAGGTAAAACTTAGCTTTTTGCAAATCTTGCAGTCTGCCAGCTTTGTCGGAGTGCTTATATCTCCATCGGTGTAAATACTTCTTAATTGATCCTTCAAGATAAAATCCAAAGCCTTCATCGAGGCTATCCTCTATATAATCAATTGCTTCAATAGTCCCTACATTATAATGTGCAGGGTGGGTGACCATCCGGTCTAACCCTGTCGGGTTTTCAGGATCGATAGCATTGACTTCTTGTTTATCTTGTATTTCTGTTTTCATCCCAATCTCCTTTTCCTTTGAGTTAATCTATTCTTTATCGTATACACTTCATACTTTGTCTCAAATTGGGGTTTCCGTCAACTTGGGATCGTAATATATTGCTAAAAAACAACTTATTAGTTGATCACTCACTATATAGTTGATTTTAAGGGCGGCAAAAATCACTGCATTCCAATAGCCTGCAATCCCTTTGTCCGTTGCTTGTCAAAATAGGCTTGCACAACGTGCTTGTCGGCCACTCGAAATTTACCAAGCTTATAAGTTGGAACGGGAAATCTATCATGGTGAACTGCGTTGTGCAGACCTTTTAACGACATGCCAAAAAGGTCTGAAAGCTGTTGCATTGTTAAGTACGGTTTATCCATTTTTATTCTCACATTACTGTTAATTGAAATTTATCAAACATATATATGTCATCATTCTTTTTCGTGAGCGTGATCTTGATATCTGTTGTGTCAGCATCCGTCATGTCCACGAAGTCAAAGCCCCAGTTCTTTGGCTTTGAACTATCAATTGCGGCAACCAATCGACAACCACGCGCAACGACCGCAGGCTCCAATTCAACCGTTCGTTCCGTCGACAAAACGCCGCTTGTGACCATAAACTTTGTCACGACACCATTATACGTTGCCGTGATGTGCGACATGTCGCCAACGTCAGTTGTGAATGCAACTGACCACCCGCTGCTAATTAAATAGCTGGTAAATGCGTATATCCCAGCGTCCTGAATCTTTGCAACTTGCCTAAACGAATTAGTTTCAGCTTCATCAATTCCAAGTGCCAGCCAGACGTGTTCCACGTCCAAAAGCGCAGCTAACTTTTTCATCGTCGCAGCCCGTGGCTTCGATTCGCCAGAAAACCATTTGCGAGTCGCCTCCTGCGACACATTTAATTGCCTGGAAATAAAACTTTGACGGCCACCGCCGTAAGGCGGCACAATCGTATTTGCATTGCAAGCTCGCACTAGTCTGTCTTTAAAATCCATAAATACCCCCCTTTTTCATTTGTAAGGAATCTTAGATTATGGTGCCTTAGATAAATACTGTCAACTAAAGGTTGTAACTTATTTTATCGCCTCAACCACGGACAACAGCGTATCTTGAGTATCTTTTTTTGCTGACAGCGCATCCAGCACGGCACTGTCTGCGGTGTCTTTTGTCAAGATATGAAATATCCGAACAGGCTTGGACTGACCTTGCCTGTGAAGTCTTGCGTTGAACTGCTGGTACAACTCCAGTGACCAGGTCAGGCCAAACCATACAATCATGTTACCGCCTTTTTGAAGATTCAGGCCATGTCCTGCTGACGCGGGGTGAGCAAACAAGATAGGTATCTCGCCAGCATTCCATCGGTCAATCACTGTTTGGTCTTTGCCGATAACCTCCGCGTTAGGAAACAGTAACTTGAGTTCAGCCAAGTCTGATTTGAAGTTGTAGGCGACAAGAACAGGCTCGTTCGTGCTGTCGATAATCTCTTCCAAAGCGTCAAACTTCTCGCAATGACATCGCACATACTCACCATCCTCGTCATAAACATTGCCGTTGGCTATCTGCATCAGCTTTCCAATTTGCACAGCGGCGTTTACGGCAAGTATCTCACCACCATGATATGCGATTAAAAAATCTGACTTCATTTCCTCATAAACTTTTCTGGCCTTGATTGGCAACTCAACCTCAACCGTCACATCGATACGGTCTGGGAGTGTTAAATAATCTTCTGCATTCATCACCAGCGCGATGTCTGCCACTTGACGATGTATAGCATCAGCGCGGTCAGGTTTGACGGCCCACTGATTCCACTGTGGATTACCCACGGCGGTGCAGTATTTGTTGAGAAACTTACCCCTGGTGTTCTCCAAACGCTTTCCTTTGTCGAGCAGATAGAACTGCGGCCACAACTCAAGCAGAGAGTTTGGAGCAGGAGTGCCAGTTAGCAAAACCATACGGCTAACCTTACCCAAGATTTTCCGCAGTGACTTCCATCGCTTAGATGTGTGAGACTTAAAGCTGCTGCTCTCGTCAATCACAACGCAGTCGTATGGCCACGACTGGCCCAAATGCTCGACGAGCCACGGTATGTTTTCACGATTAATAATGTGGATGTCGGTGTCTTCATCGATTGCCGCTTTACGCTTTTTCGGCGTTAAACCGCTTAAAATCGTGTAATTTAACGCGCTCGTATGCTTCCAGTTGTGTATCTCGGTAGGCCAAGTGTGATTTGACACGCGCAGGGGCGCGATAATTAATGTCTTTTTGATCACTTTTTGATCAATTAGGTCAGTTAAGGCTGTGAGCGTGGATACTGTTTTGCCCAATCCCATGTCGATCCAGAGCGCGGCCTTGGGGTTATCTTTTATGAATTCCACGGCTCTGCGCTGGTAAGGGTGTAGGTTTTCTCGGTTCAACATAACAGTGCTTTGCCTTTTTCAATATCGTCGATGACGTGTACCGTCCAGCCTACCGCTAACAGCCTTCTATGAATTGCCTGCTGGTATGGCGTTGCCTTTTTACCAGGTGCTTTAAACTCGATAATAACCAGTGAGCCTTTCCGAAAATACATTCGATCTGGAACTCCTCGCTGGCTAGGGCTGACCCACTTGAAACTCAGCCAGCCCTGCGACTTGGCGTAGTCTGTGACTTTCTTCTCGACCACCGACTCACGCAAAAGTGGAATCCTCAATTGTATGGTGTAATGTTACCCATGCTTTTGCGGCTGTTTGTGGGACTACTCCGTTTCCCAAGAGCCTAAGTCTGTCCACCCTGTCGGCACACCCATCAACCACTCGACCCAATCTGGGTTCAGGTGGCCAGCGCATACCGATCTGCCACCCGCCTTGTTCACTATCACAGTTGTCAGTGATTCCTGAGTTCCCTTCTTGGTTGGGTCGCTCCGATCCTGGTATCCCAGTCTCGCTTCGTGGGCTGATGGAGTCGGCCAATTCGTTGGCTCCTGATAAACCGCCGCCACATTGAGATTCTGCATATGGTTGTCCCTTTGTAGATGCTCCCTGCCTGTCACGCTGCGGTAATCCCTCGCGGCCGGTGTCGGCAAAGATGTCTCTGCCATCTTTACCTGCATGGTCAGATTCGCTGGCCGGGTTTTCCCTACATTCTTTGGATGCCCTGACGCCCTCATTCGGTTTTGATAGTTTTCGTAACTCTCGTCCACCTCCATGACCCGTGGGGTTAGCCACATTTTTACCGCTATTGCTAGGTTGTCGGGAACCTTTTTGTTTTTTGATTTCGGGTCTGTCTTCCTCTCCATCCGCGCTTTCCACGTTTCGTAAGTTTGTTCCGGCATCATCGCTTGAGGTGTCGGCCATGATGTAGACTCGTTTTCTTTGGTGTGGTGCGCCAACTTCACGCGCTGAGAATATTCCCCACGCTGAACGATAACCATCTTCTTCCAAGTCGCTGATGACGCTGGAGAGTCCAAGCGAGATGTGACCTTCGACATTTTCAAAGAAGCACTGAACAGGTCTAATTGTTTCAACGTGCTTTCTGATGTACGGCCAGAGGTGTCTTGGGTCATCTCCTCCTTTGCGCTTTCCTGCTACTGAGAAAGGTTGG
>Ga0115564_10001532_pt1 | contig 21071 bp, 40 predicted proteins | sample COGITO_mtgs_1105_7_FD_88680 | JGI IMG/M metagenome (GOLD analysis project Ga0115564, IMG submission 88680) | Pelagic marine microbial communities from North Sea - COGITO_mtgs_110523 | ecosystem: Environmental > Aquatic > Marine > Epipelagic | place: Germany:Helgoland, sampling site Kabeltonne...
AAATAATGTTTTTCATCCTGACGATATGAAATTCCACGAAGAATGGAATTGGCTGATGCCAGTAGTAAACCAATGCAAATCATACAGTTTAGATAACACCTATGCTGATAGAATTGACGAGGCTTTAGTAGAGAGTGAGATTGATTTCGACTATCTATTCTGCACTGTCCTTGACTTTATAGAATGGTACAACAACAAAAACAAAACAACTAAAACTAAATAAAAATGAAAGAAGAAAGAGTATTTGAAACCCTACAGTCAACAGAAACTAATTGGACTGTAACTAAAGAACCACTAATCGCCACTAAGGTAACGGACGATGGAATCATTGAACTACCTACCGAAACATTCGGTCTGTTTAGGTCAGACAATAATGGTTGGCTTGGTTCTGTCGGCAATAGATATGAGGCAATGCAAAACTTTGAGTTAGCTGATACGATGGTCGGCATACAAGATATGTTTGGCGGTGACCTCAGAGGTGGCGAGATGAGGGGCGGCAAGAAGATATACTATCAGCTCTCGCTACAAGATGAAACTATTGGTCCAGACACGCTGAAGAGACACATCACTTGTCTTAACTCGCATGATGGCACATCCTCTATAGGGTTTGGTAGTACCAACACAGTAATCAGTTGTAGTAATACTTTCCACAAGGCTATGAAAGACCTTAGTAAGTTTAGACATACATTGACTGCAAGTGACCGCCTGGCGATAGCGGTGGCTGAGTTTAAGAAGGCAATGGACGAGGACTCCAATCTAATGGACACCTTCAAGCGTTTTAATGATGTAAATATCGATAGGACAATACTTGAGCGTGTCATGCACAATGTCTTCAAGGTTGACATGAACACTAAGGAGTCTGACGTTAGTACACGTAAGAAGAATCAGATATCAGACTTTGAGAAGGCGTTAGAGCGTGAGACATCTGAGAAGGGTGGTACACTATGGGGTCTGTTCAATGCGGTTACCTACTACACCAACCACATGGAGAAGTCAGATGACCACCACCTAATGTTTGGTGGAGGGTATAAGAAGAACCTTACTGCCTTTAACATCATAGAGAAGTATGAGAATGATAAACGAACATTGGTTTATGCATGATAGATTTATTTGAACACCATCATACTTTGCCCAATCAATTGAAGTTCATTGTTAATAGGTGGATGGAGATTGAAGCCAGGGATGGTCTTACATATAATCAATGCGAACAGTTTCTCAATGAGGTCAATGCCATAGGCTATACGTTTGAGTATGGTCTATGTGCAGAACCTTTTGGGTTATGTCGTGTAGATGACAATTTAGAATCAGGAACATTATAATATTGCAAACATGAGTACAGTAAGTATTACAGCACTAAAAGACATCAGCAAACACATAAAAGAACTCTATTCAGAAGAGTTGTACGGACAGGTAGATGTATGGGTGTGCTGTGCTGAACACCTCAACACAATAGAAACAAGAAAACTTAACCGAAGGCTTGGTCTTCACAAAATCAATAAACAAAAATGAGTAAACAAGAAGAAATAACAAGTATGTTGATTGACATATTCGATAGAATCAATATAGATACTCCATCTAACTTTGATGATATTTTAGATTTTATTGTTGAAGATGTAGATGCTGCTGCTGATAAAGAAAATTGGCATGATGGAGATGTAGCAATATCATTTAGAAGATGGATTGAATTAAACCAAAAATAAAGATGAGTAAAGCAGAAAGAATAATAAGAGTAAGGTTTAGCGGAAGCGGACATTACAAAGTAACCATTAGTTACTACGGCAAGGAGTACACCGCAACCGTCACCGACATGACATTAATAGATGACTACAAGGACGGTATTCGCCAAGCCGCACTTTACGATTACGTTAAACTAAAAGCAATATGAAAAAGATGATAACACTTGCATTGTATGTAGTAGCACTCAAGGTGCTTGATTTAATTGATAACCTAAAAAAATAATAGATATGAAAAAAGATGAAACATTCAACCAGTGGTTTATAAACAATAATGATATTCCAAATACAAAAGAAGACCATAGTGGACGGCTAAAAGTTCTAATCGGTGATATGTGGATTAATTTGCATGACCTACCAGAGCCAATGTTGCGAGGAGTAATAGAGGATTTTACAAACAGAAACAAATAGAAAGCATGAAAACAACAAGAAGAGTAAACAATTGGGAGTTTAAATGGAACGAGGAATGTAACTGCTATGAAGCAAGAGGCGATATGTTCTACGATGATGAGCATGATGAGACACCAGACCCATCTCTATGGGATGCGGCTAAGACGTTAGCTAAAGAGTTAAGGTCAGAAGGAGTTGACGCACAACCTACTTGGTCTGAAAAAGGGTGGGTGGAAGTAGATATATTAGTAACAGCAAAATAATAAACATGAAAACAACAGTAACACCAACAGAAGCAATGGGTAAGATTCTATCCTATAATAGTGGTAGATTTTTTAGCGTCAGGTTCATTAAGAAAGATGGATCTTTTAGGAACATGACTTGTAAGAAAGTTGTCAAACACGCAATCAAAGGTACAGGTGCAAGGTACAATGCCTTAGAGCGTGGTTATCTTCCAGTCTACGACATAAGTAAGAAACAATATCGCACATTGAATTTCAATACCTTGATGCGGTTCAAACTCAATGGAGTTGATTACAGTGTAACAAAAGAATATTCACTACCATTTTAAATAAAACAACATGAATGTATTATCACTATTTGACGGTATGAGTTGTGGACAAATCGCACTCAACAAACTTGGTATCGATTATGACAAGTACTTTGCTTGTGAGATTGATAAGTATGCAATGCAAGTAACTCAACATAACTTCCCCGACACAGTACAATTGGGGGATGTTCAGTTCGTTACTAAAGAGACATTCGGCAATCACAAGATAGACTTAGTGGTGGGGGGTAGCCCTTGCCAGGGCTTCTCCTTTGCAGGTAAGATGCTGAACTTTGATGATCCACGTAGTAAGTTGTTCTTTGAATACGTCAGGCTCGTTAAGGAGTTGAAACCCAAGTACTTCCTACTTGAAAATGTCAAGATGAAGAAAGAGTCTCAAGACATAATCAGCAAGTATATGGGTGTTGAGCCTATTGAGATTAACTCATCGTTAGTGTCTGCTCAGACACGTAAGCGGTTGTATTGGACGAACATACCTAATGTGTCTCAACCAGAAGACAAAGGCGTGGTTCTTAGGGATGTTATAGAGGGTGGGTATATAGATGAGAGGATGGTCAATGAAGGTAAGTCTCATTGCTTAACAGCAAGATACTCTGGCGCAGTTTGGTGGAACTCTATAGAAAGACGGCAAAGAACAATGATTTCACTTGAGCAAGTAGATGACAAGCTCCGACACCCAGAGGCTACCAAGAAAGGTTATGCTGAAGCAGGTGAAGATGAGGGGCTTGACCTTACATTCCCTAAGTCAAAAACACGTAGAGGTAGGGCAATGAAAGACAAGTCTAACTGTCTTACTGCGGCAAGTCAAGAGATGGGGGTTGTAATAGACCCATCTAAGGTTGGGAAGTTTGAAGAAGACAAAGAACTCAGACCTGCGACAATTGTAGGTAGAAGACTTAATGAACGTGGAGTAAGAGAGGACTATAACAAGGATGTACCAATGACTCAGTGTCTACAGGTAAAACACAATTCTGATAAGTCAGGAACATTGACAACTGTTGATAAGGATAATGTTCTGAGTAAGAATGAACCTGGGCGTTACCCCGATGCATACAACGACAAGAAACTATCTTGGCGCAAGCTCACACCACTTGAGTGCGAGAGACTTCAGACCGTTCCTGACGGATACACATTAGTTATGGAAGATGGAAAACAAAAGGTATCTAACTCTCAGCGTTACAAGATGTTAGGTAACGGATGGACTATAGATGTAATTACTCACATAATGAAAAACATGGAACTATGAAAGACGATTTTAATGTAACGGCTTATATTGCTATACCTAAAAAAGACACCGATGATTTTGAGTCAATTTTAGATAAGAACGACATATATGATTACGAAGTAACTGTCGCTCAAAGAGAGTTCGGACCATTTGGTAGTATAGAATGCATTGACTACCACTTCTATCATATTGATTTTGGAAAGGATTTTAGGGGTATTGTAGACATGAATAATTTTATAAGTAAAAAACCAATGACAGATGACAATGATGGCAGGACAATTTTCTACGTGCAGAATTATGAAAAGATAGGTCGTGCCATTGGAGATTTTTGGTTATGTTACCAGTATTCACTTGTAGTTGAAATAGATTGCTAATGAAAAAATACATAGCATACTACAGAGTATCAACACGCAAGCAAGGTGATTCTGGTCTTGGTCTTGATGCTCAGAAGAGAATGGTTCAAGGATATGTTGGTAGCACCATCATACTTAATGAGTTCACTGAGGTTGAGTCTGGTACAAGCAAGGGCAAACGACCAATACTACAACAGGCAATTCAAAAATGCCAAGATGAAAACGCTACCCTCGTCATAGCTAAGATAGACCGACTGTCTCGTAACGTAAACTTCGTATCAAATCTGTATCAATCAGGTGTTGACTTTGTGTGCTGTGATATGCCACACGCTAACAAGTTAACCATACATCTTTTTGCGGCAGTAGCAGAGCATGAGGCTGATATCGTATCAGAAAGAAACAAGGCGGCTGCTCAGTCAATCAAGAAGATTATAGAACGTGATGGGCATTACATATCTAAAGCTGGGAACAAGATAACTAAGTTGGGAGGAAATGACAACCCAAACACTTTACCTGCAACAATGGCTTTGAAAGAAAAGTCTCGTAACAACAGGAACAAGAATGTTGCAAGACCATTTGCTCAAGAGTTACGTAGGCAAGGTATTGGATACTGCACTATTGCTCACAGACTAAATGAGGCAGGTTACAAAACATCAAGAGGTAAGATGTATTATGACAAGACAGTTTACAGACTTTTAAATGATTGAAATTCAAGTTTACTTAATTATTCAAATAGTCATCATTCAAATGTTGGCTGTATTAATGAATTACTTACATAAAAGACATAATGAAAAAAGGAAAGATTAAATTAATAGTGCGTGTAGCGGCAGAACACCCTGACGCTGAAACATTCAAATGCCTGGGCAATAAGATTGTCTTAGAGTTGGATGATTACGATTACGCATACGAGTTTACGATGACAATGCTTAACTTGCGAGGCGATAATAAGTTTGAACACGGAGACTTAATGTTTTTTAACAAAGGAATACTAATAGAGATAGACAGATGAAGAAAGAAGAGAAGGATGCAATCATTGACATACTTACTAAGTGGAGGGATATGATTGGTGTTAATAGTAGGACTGTTGAAAATCTAATTGATAAGGTTAATCAGATATACACCCCAGAGCCAATAGACATACAAGAGGTAGATGTTATCAAGGCAGACATTGTGAATATGTGCAATCAAATTAAGTACGATGCCAAGCAGAACAAATTCCGTGGAGTTGACAACACTACAAAGAGGATGGCGATTTACAAGGCTTCTGAGATAAAGTATGGTAGAACATCAAGTATGGAGAGTGCGGCAAAAGATTTCTTCGGTAAGGACAGAACGACACTACTTTACTGGAGTAGGAAATCTGATGACTTTATTGATGTAAAAGACCCTATGTTTGTGAGATATGTTAACGAGTTACTTTAAACTAAAATAAATAAGATGAATATGGAATTTGAAACAGAAATAGAACAAGCAGAAGTGATGATCGCATTTGATTACCAACCTGAAGAAGCGACAGTACTATATTACTCGGACGGTAGCGGTGACCCAGGATGCCCAGCAAGTATTGATAATGTCGGTGTGTATTGGAAGACTCAAAAGTTTAACTCGAAAACGCTCAAACACGAAGATTTTGAAATTGAGGTTACTGACTTACTTGAGGAGTTAGGCTACGACCTTGAAGATTTGTGTTGGAATTATTTAGAAAATAAATAAGATGAATCATAATTTAAAAGACGGAGATTGGGTTTCCGCAAAAACATTTGAAGGCGAATATATTGAAGGCGCAGTTATACGTCCAACTTCCAAAGAAGAGTACTTATATGTTGATGTTAATTGGATGCCAGCAGATGATGTTGTAAGTCAGACAATGTTTCAGGTTGAACGGGATTCTGTTAAGGTAGTAGACAAATCAGACTTTATATTCAATGCAAGATAGAGAATACTTAGATGTTATTTGGAAGAAGTATAAATCATGGCGTGGAAGGTGTGGAGCAAGGGCTTTACACCACGGAAAAGACGCTAAACTTATTAGAATGAATAAGATAAGAACTGAATATTGGAATCGATACTGCCTAATTGTTTTTGGCAAACGGATTCCTGAAGTTTAAACCAAAGACAAGAAAATGAAAAGATATCAAATCAGACGTAAGGACAGGCGTAACACGCTAAGTGTTAAGAAGTACACCTTTCCGATGTGGTTTATGATGAACCTAACAACAGTAATACTAATATATATAATGATTAAAGTAAATTAAAATGGAAGAAAGAGAATTAAACGAAAAGCTAACATTGGTAGTTAATACTATGTTTCAAATTGGAAGTAGTGAACACGCAGAGGGGACACCTCTCCAGGGTATATTCCTTGCGCTATCAACCGCAATTATGTCTACGGGAACAGAAGACTTTGACGATGAAGATATACGTCAAGCTTCGATAGATTTAATCGATGCGTTAGGCTCGGTTGTCAACTGCTCTAGGTTAATCAGAGAGATAGAGATGAAGAACGAAATTAACAACCTCTTAGGCGGAGGAGAAGAAGACAGCAATGGGTTGGATTAAGATAGATAGGACTATAGCCGAACACTGGCTATGGTCTGATGAGAAGAAACTAAAGTGGTGGCTTACGCTGCTTATGGAGGTCAACTACGCAGACAGTAAGATGTCTTTGGGATACAAAGTCTACCGTGTTAATAAGGGTCAGTCCTCTAACAGTATTAGAACTTGGGCGAACATTTTTAAGACAGGAACAAAGTCAGTTACTAAGTTCTTTCAGATGCTTGAGTTGGATGGATTGGTAACTAAGCAAACTATAGGCAAAGGGAAACAATCAACCACACTCCTAACTGTCTGTAACTACGATAGTTACGAGCCGATAAGCTACGGATTGGAAACGCAAGAGAACACACAAGGGAGTACGCAAGAACAGACACAAGAGGTTACACGAGAGGGAGACAATAAGAAAAGGGAAAAAGATAAAAAAGAGAAAAAGGAAAAAGGGATACCTACACTTGAAGAAGTTATATCTTATGTTGTCGGTAGGGGTTACGACCAATCTATTGCCGAAAAGTTCTATGATTATTACCAAGACCGTACACCATCAAATGCAAGGTTATGGAGGGATAAGAACGGCAACACCGTTAAGGATTGGAAGGGTAAGCTAACTCATGTATGGTTCAGGGATGCTGAGAAGCGTGATGTCAATGTTCCTGTCTTAGAGCCAGGGTGGAGATATATTGATATGTCTGAGGCTTATGATATTGTTCGTAGTACTAACCCCGTAAGTCTGTCTGAGAAAGAGGCTAAGTCGGAGGGCGATGATTATGTCAGGAAGATTATAAATATTAACCCATCATACAAAAGTGCTGGTGAAGGTTGGAAATACAGAGCAAGTAAATGAAAGTACATATACACTTGAGTAGTGAACATATTTCCGAAGAAGATAATATACGTTATGAGGATAATCCAATCGAAACGTATTGGGATATACCAGTGTTACCCAACAAGGGAGATAATATTGGATTAGAATCAATTGTAGGTATCCAAAATGTACCCGAATCAATAGACAATCGTAATCTGTCTTGGACTGTTGAGCGTATTTTTTACTTTAGAGATTATGACAGCTACAAGATAATTCCAACAATTTACTTAGAAGGTAGAAAAAGATGACAGAACTGTTTGAAAGAGAGATAAGCATATACGAGAGTCTGTTCGATGTAGACTCTTCTCATGTGATTACTGTAGGTCAAGCTCTAAAACGAATCAAGCAAGGTAAGAGCAGAGGGAAGGTTGAGCAAATAAGGAGACTTGGTAGCGGAGAAGAACGTGATAGTGTTAAGAAGAGTCTTCCATCGCCATTGTTTTCAGGAGTCTTCAAGTCACGTAACGACAACAACATAATCTCATACACGGGATTGATATGCTTGGACTTTGACCACTGTAATATCGCTGACAAGATAGCCGAACTAAAGAGGAGTAAATATGTAGTGTCTTGCTGGGTGTCTCCAAGCGGTAATGGAGTTAAGGCTTTAGTTCAAGTTTCAGAGCCTGAGAGACACTTAGAACATTTCGATGCGCTTCTTGAGGACTTTAAAGACCTTGATCCGTCAGGAAGAAACCTTAGTAGGATATGCTTTGAGTCTTACGACCCTAAGATTTACGTTGCAAGGAAGTGGGATGTGTATGATAGGTTTGTTGAGAAGGTGTACGAGGCTATGCCCATCAAGGTAACGACAAACAACACCGTCTACGAGAAGCTAAAGAAGTGGATGATTAACAAGGGCGAGGGTTTCTTTGAAGGTAACCGAAACAATTTCGTATTCAAACTTACCTGTGGATGTCTGAGGTTCGGTCTTACCAAAGACGAAGTACGTGACTCTATGATTGGCGATTTCTGCGGAGGTTCGTTTACTGTGAAGGAGTTAGATGTTATTTTAAACTCTGTCTACAGAAACTACATCTCAGACTTTAATACTGCCGAGTTTACTGATGACGATAGGCTCATACATAGCGTAACAAGGGAGAGCATAGAAGAGAAGCTTGAATCATTAGATGGACCGCTTGAGGATGTGATATACCTTAACGACATATTTGACGATATGCTCAAGGACTTTCACTCTGGAAATCAGAAGGGTGAGACAACGCACTTTCCAGGTATTGACGAAAGGTTCAGGTGGATGCGTGGTGAGATAACAATTGTAGGTGGCATTGGTAACTTCGGTAAGTCTACGATGATGTTACAGCTAATGCTTATGAAATCTTTGATGGACGGGTATAAGTGGGCGATATTCTCTCCCGAACAGTATCCACCTAAGTTCTTTTACAACCAATTGATTCACGCTATGGTAGGAAAGTCACCGTACAAACATCATCAGAACCAAATGTCTGAGGAAGAATATCGTAAGGCGGCTGAGAAGATTAACGACAAGTTCTTTTTCATCTACCCTGAGAAGGAGATGCCAAGTCAGGACTACATAAACAGAAAGTTCGTGGAGACAATGATTAAGCACAACATCGATGGGTGTATGATTGACCCGTTTAATGCGATATACCGTGACCGAAGTACAAGAATGCGTGACGATCAGTATCTTGAGGACTTCTTCCGAGTACAGAAGAAGTTTGCTTTGGAGAATAACGTCTACATGGTGATTGTAGCACACCCAAACAGCTCCATACAGAAGGATGAGCGTACAGGTGACTACAAAACCCCAAGGGTGTATGATTTTGCAGGTGGGGCAATGTGGAACAATAAGGCTGATAACATAATAATGTTTCACAGACCATTCTACAACTCACAACCGCAAGACTCTACGTCTTTATTTATTTCTCAGAAGATTAAGAAAAAGGAGCTGAACGGGACTACTGGCGAGGCTATGCTCACATACGATGTGATGAAAGGTCGATTCTATGACGATGGGATTAACCCCTTAGAGAGGGATGAAAATGCATACACAGTACCTAACAGTAGGGCTATGATTAACGCAAGGCTTCCATATAATGATGACGATAATTTGGATGTTCCATTTTAGCTAACGGTTTGGCTATGTGTAGTGCCGACCTTGATAAATTACTGCACTAATAAATAAAGATAAAATTATGAGTAAAGAACTGAACAACCAAGAGGAAAATAAGGCATTACATATAGGAGGTGTTGTGCGTAGTGCGGATGTAAATATAGTAGATAGCGATATTGCAACCATTGAAGCCTTACACGATTTATTATTAGATGCTCACGGATATTCACTTGACTTTAGAACACTGAGAAAAGCTAGGGAATTAACTGCAAAAATGTATAAAGCACTTTATTAGTATTACGCACAACGGCTACGGCTATGCACAGAAATTTTAACGGATTAAAACAACGAAAATGAATACACCAGAAGATTTTTTGAAAGGAATAAATATTAAGGATAGGACTATTAGAGTTCTTACGTTCAGCGACAAAAATTATATGCTAACTGATTTAATGCTTGACTATGCCAAAGTTTACAGCGAAAGTTTAGTTGCAAAAGTTGATATAGCTGATGTTGTAGGGCGAAGCGAACAGTTAGTTTGCGATTCTTATTATGCAAACAACCTTTCAATGCAAAAAGAATGTTTGAATTGTGGAAAATTATCAACAGAGCATTAGCAAACTAATTGCCTACAACGCCTAGCTATACATAGGTTATGTTCTGAATAACTAAATTAGCAATATGAAGAAAAAAGAAAGGGTAATAGATAGGTTGATCAAGTATCAACAGGACTACGAGAAGTATATGCAACTAATAAGGGAGCAACTACATATACATAATTCTAAAAAGAAAGAAGGATGAAATACGAATGGGTAACAGAAATTAAAGACAGAACCCCTGAGTGGTTCGAGTACAGGAAGAACGGACTAGGAGCATCGTCTGCCGCAATAGTCTGCGGTATAAGCCCCTATAAACCTACACCGATGCAGCTTTACCACGAGAAGGTGGGGACAATGGAGTCAGAGAGTTTTATGTCTGCACCTGCATTTCACGGTATATACCAAGAGGAGTACGTTGCTAACCTTTGGAAGTATTACGATGGCACTGAGGAAGGCTATATGGAGCAGTTTGAAAGTGGGAATATTATACGCCAGGCTGACCATCTTGTGGGATTCGTACAGAACCCTAAGTACCCACACCTTTATTGCAACTTGGACAGGGTTATTGAGAAGGGTTCACGCAAGCTAAACGAGGACGGAACATTGTCTGATGAGTTGACAAGTAAACCTTGTCCACTGGAGATAAAGACAATGAATGGTTTTGTCTACAAGAAGTACGATGGCGTTCCTGATATGTACATAATACAGGTTCATCAGCAGATGTTGATAATGGAGTGTGACTACGCTGAGATTGCTATACTGATTGACGGAAGAGGCTTTAAGGTATTTCCAATAGAACGTAACGAGGAAATCATTGAGATGATAACCGAAAGCACCTACGATTTTTGGAAGAGAGTTATACAAGGAAGACAGGCGTTTATTCAAGCAGAGCAAGCTAAAGAAGACGGAGACTACGACAAGTACGATGACTGGATGGGAGTTATCCAACACCTTGAGCCTGAACCTAACGACAACGAACACTACTCAGCGTTTATATCGGAGACTCACGAGGTGGAGCAAGAGATAATGCAGGGAGATGAAGACCTGTTAATGCAGTGCAAGCACCTTCAGACAGTTAAGTCGATGATTAAGCAACTTGAGAAAGAGAAGCGTGAACTTGAGAATAAGATAAAGAACGAGTTCAGAAAGGAGTCTGTTGAGAAGATTGAGTTCCCAGCAAATGGCTACATGAGATACTACCAACGTGCCAACAATAAAACTAAAATGTTGGACGTAAGAATCAACAAGCCAGACGAGTTCACTATAGGTGTAGAGTTAGAAAAAATAGACAGAGAAATAGGATATATCATCTAATAATTATACTTTAGCGCAATGGAAAAACTAATAAAACTACAGAACGAACTCAATGTTCCTAAGACCGAGCTTAATAAGTTTGGAGGGTATAAATATAGAACTGTAGAACAAATTCTTGAGGCTGTAAAGCCACTACTTGACAAGCATGGTCTTTGCTTAAATCTAACCGATAGCGTTAGAGAACTATGTGGGATTCCATACACAGAGGCAAACGCATCTATTTTTACTATAGACCCCAAAACAAAAGAGCGTGTTTTAATAGCGTCCTCATATGGTTACGCAGGGATAGATGTTAACCAAAAAGGAATGAGCCTGGGGCAATGCTTCGGAGCGTCTTCATCGTATGCTCGTAAGTATGCATTGAATGGACTTCTGTTGATTGACGATAACAAAGACCCTGACGTAACAAACAATCACTCTACTGCAAAACCAAGGAAGACAACTACCGTAGAGAAGAAGGCAGGAGCAAAGAAAAAGGTAATGGCAGGTACTTCTGAGTACAATAAACTACTTAAATGGATTGACTCGCCTAAAGGGTCAATAGAAAAAGCACTTGAGATGTACGACATCGACAAGGCTACGGAAAATATCATAAGAAAAACAATTAAATAAATCCAAGTAAAATGAGTTCAGTAAACAAAGTAATCCTAATCGGAAACGTAGGTAAAGACCCAGAGGTTAAGCAATTAACAAACGGCAAGGTAGCCAACATGGTTATGGCAACGTCTGAAAGGTACAAGGATAAAAACGGTGACCGTCAGGAGAAGACCGAATGGCACAACATCGTTATCTACGGAAAACTTGTAGACATCGTTGAGAAGTATGTCAATAAGGGAGACAAGTTATATATTGAGGGAAGTATTACCACACGTAAGTGGCAAGATAAAGAAGGAAACGACAGATACAATACCGAAGTAAAGGCATTCAATATGACTATGCTTGGTGGAACGGAGAAGAGGTCAACTCAGCCAGAGGCAGTAGCGGCAGGCGGAGAAGATGATTTGCCTTTCTAAGTATCTGATTATCAGTTAGTTAAGAAGCCCTGTCGTAATGATGGGGCTTCTTTGTATATTTGAGCATGGCTTACAAAAGAAAATTTAAACTTACAATTACAGACGAGGTGTACGAGAAGATGCAATCTCGTAATCAACTTTGGACGAGGGAGGCTTTCGATCAGTCTGAGGAGCTTGCAGGGCAGTTCAAGGACAACATCATATATATGTGCGAGAAGAAGGGAGTAAAAATAACCGAGATGGTTAAATGGCTGAATGAGATGGGTCTTAAATTCCAAATAAGAAGGCTATACAAATGGGGGGAGGTACACGCAATTTACCCTACGCTTATAGAGATTACATTCTTCTCTAAGTATTTTGAGATAGACCCAGGAAGAATGGTAAGTAAAGACCTACGTGCTGTAGACAGACTAAAGGGTATTTCTAAAGAGAATATCTAGCATATCCTCCATTTCAGATGTCATCTTAACATCCATGTAGGATCCATCTGAGAACACAAGAGATGCTACTGCTTTGTTGTTGATGTTTCTAGTGTAAGCTCTTGTCACATCCTCTATATGAAACCAACCCACTGATTCTTCGTAATTTGGTTTTGGAAGTGGCGGTGGAGATGGAAGGTTAAGCTTCTCATTCTCTTCCTTTGCCATTTCAATTTCTTCGATGTTCGTGCAGATAAATGTAGATGCTCTCATGCATCAAAGATACGAACTATCTTGAGATAATGTTCCTGCCGAACCTTAACCCAATGTAGTGGTCACCATTAAACCCATAGTCAATACCGTAGTATCCCTTCTTGACAGTACCTTGTAGACCGACACCCATAAGCGGAATATAGCGTGACTTAAAGTTTGATATAAGACCAGCGTTTGCGTGTATGCCTAGTGCAAATTTTGCACCTACCACTTTCTTTGGAGTGTAGGTGACCTTTAAGTTCTCAGACCTGTTTTGGTAGTTCTGCCAATTTAATTGAATGCTGGCGTTTTTTTGGTCTATAGTCGTATCGTACTTAGCTATCTCTGTTAGCCAAGCCTCAACGATGCTAACGGTGTCTACTAAAAACAACGTGTCTAAGCGATTAACTATTATCTCCGAGGTGATTGTATCTTTTACGGTAACAAACTCCTTAGATACAAACCTAACGGTGTCTGTTCGCCATCTGTCAACATATTCAATGGTCGGGACTGGTTTTTCTATGATAGTGGTAACGGGCTTTCCGCTTGTATCACCGCAACCTTTCCATGCAACAATAACTCCCATCAGAAAGGCTATCAGATACGGTAGGTACGTCTTCAGTAGATGTTTTACTATGTCGTTGTTTAGTATCCAATTCATCTTGTAGTGATTCTATTCTCATACCCATTGCTATCACAAGCAGACATAGCCCTAGTATTGTGATAGATAAAACTCTAAATTCAAATTTTTTCATCAGTAACTCCAAACAGTTGGTCTGAGGAAGTCTTTATTGTCAGGCTCAATGTTATCCAAGTGTATGAATCTGCCGCCTCCTTTCTGCTGTATTCCAACACCCGTAAATCCAATCTCAAATGCGATTTTCAAGACATCGTAAGCATCGCCTCTATCTACACCTACATCAGCCGCTTGCCCTGTAGCGTGTGCGCCTGGACGAGACTTCTTAGCCTCTATAGGGTGTGATTCGTGTCTGTAGCCAGATGTAATACGCATAGGCTTACCGTACTTAGTTCTAAGGCTCTGTAGCATAGCCATGAACTCAGGCTTCATCTCGTTCTTTCCTGAGTGCTTACAGTCAAACTCTTCTTTGCTAAAGTTAGGGTAGTCTTTCCAGCTCATCTCTATCTTTCTTTTTAGGTGTCTTACCTTTAATTGAACACGTTCCTGTCTTCAAACATCTCTTATCGCACTCAATAGGACTAATTTCACACCACTTTTTTTTCTCCAACTAAACTTTTTTATTCTCCTCGTTTGAATTAAATAGGTTGTAAATTTTAATACCAACAGTAATTGTTAAAGATATAGCTGTCGCAATTAAGATATACAAACTCAAGGACTCTTTAAACTTTGCTATCCAGACAAATGAAAGGATAACTCCAAATGTATCAACTGTGTTCGACAATATTTCAACTTTACTTTGAGGCATTAGTTCTTCCTTTCAAATGTGCCAATACCTAATAGAGCAGCAGCAGATACAATTAACGTGTTAGCCACGCTCTCGTTTATTTCAAGCTTCTCAAATAAGTCACCTACAAACGCAAATAGTACAACTGCGAGGACAACATACCCTGCCACCCTCTTGCTGCTTAGATTGTTATTTGTGTCTCTTAGTAGGCTCATAACACTAGATTACCTTCTTCGTTAATTTCGGGTACAATGCCCCAAACTAATAACTCAGCAACCCATTGCTCTTCGTCAGTAAATTCGTCAAAAATCCAAATCGTTTCAAACACTTGGTTAGGGTCAACCCAACCGTATGATTTGACTTCTGTTCGCTCGTCATCGAAGCATACATAGTATGTTCTAACTTCAGGGTATTTTATCTCGTTCATCTTGTTTTATTTTTTAAACTCCACCACCATCTATTATACCGCCCCATTTAGAAATAAGGCTTGTTCTTGCTGTTTCTGCTGCTCCACCACTTGTATATTGTGAACCACCGAAATTGACTGTTCCCGAATAAGACATTGCACCTTGTGCATCCCAAGCAATAAGTAACGCATCGTAGTTAGCAGTTGATAGACCAGTAGCACTTAGCATAAAGTTGCCAAAGTTGCTTACTTGGTTAATATCCCAACTACCAATGTTTTGGTCAAAGGAGGTGGCACCTCGGAACATACCGCTCATATTAGTCACACTACTCACATCCCAACTGCCAATGTTTTGGTCAAAGGGTGTATTATAGAACATAGCGTTCATAGTAGTCACACTACTCACATCCCAACTGCCAATGTTTTGGTTAAAGGAGGAGGCAAAACCGAACATATAATTCATAGTAGTCACACTACTCACATTCCAAGCGTCAAGGTTTTGGTCAAAGGAGGTGGCATCTCGGAACATATAATTCATATTAGTCACACTACTCACATTCCAAGCGTCAAGGTTTTGGTTAAAGGAGGTGGCACCATAGAACATTTCGCTCATACTAGTCACATTACTCACATTCCAAGCGCCAATGTTTTGGTCAAAGGAGGTGGCACCTCGGAACATAGCGTTCATATTAGTCACACTACTCACATCCCAAGCACCAATGTTTTGGTCAAAGGAGGTGGCACCTCGGAACATAGCGACCATATTAGTCACACTACTCACATCCCAACTGCCAATGTCTTGGTCAAAGGAGGTGGCATCTCGGAACATAAGAGACATATTAGTCACATTACTCACATTCCAAGCGCCAATGTTTTGGTTAAAGGAGGTGGCTAAATAGAACATATAGCTCATATTAGTCACACTACTCACATCCCAAGAACTAAAGTCTGGAGTTGTTAATGATGAACAACCACTAAATGTATATTGTAAATTTGTACCGCTAATTATTGGATAATCTGTTGCCGATATGTCTAAATTACTACATCCTTGAAATATCCTATCATTTGAAATATCAAATCCTCCCCAATTGCTTACGTCAACTATTTTCCTTTTATCACCACCATTGTTAAATCGGAACGTGTTAACTGTACCTTCAATCGTAACCGTATAAGTTCCGCCCGAAGCGTAGGTATGCGTGTTTGATGTATCTGTATTTCCATCTCCCCAATCAACTGTAGGTCCTGCTATCATAGGTAGGACAATAGTATCACTTGCAGAGCCTGCCTGTGTAGTGTCCCAAGTTGAAACGAAGTTGGGGTTTGGAGGTGTACCTCCTCCACCAAAGGCGGCAATCCTAAATGTAGTTCCTATGCCATTGTGTATGCCAGGCATTACTTACAGATTGTAGATGATTACGCTTCCTGCCGTATCGATTGTTAAGGCTGTAATTACGCTTCCTTCTGGAACCACAATGTAAGCCCCTGCTTTCAATCCGTTATCCAAACCATAAGCAGTTCGAGAATCAACTCCATCTACAGAAAAAGCTGAAATTGTGGTATCTTCTTGTGCTATAAATGAATAACCGCCAAGGTTACTATGAGCCCCAACTGGTAGTAATTTACATCCGTTACCTACAATCTTTCTTAGCTTTGATAGGCTTTCTACTTCTCCTGGTGATAATTTTGACATTTTAATTTTCTTTAAAAATTTCCTTTAAAGCATCTGACATTGTGATACCCTCAGTTACAGACTTAAATTTTGCCTGCTTTACTTTCTTTGCTACTTCTTTTATTTTATCTAACATATCGTTTTGTTTTAAGTCGTTATTACTAAGATGATGGTGAATCGATTATAAAGTTATTCGCTATAACAGAGTCATCAGCACCTATAACTACATATCCAAGGATCTGCGTAGAATCAATAGTAAGTCTAAAGTCATGCAAGTACTTAGGGCTTGAGCCTGTTGCTGTTGGGTTTTCCTCGTACTTGTATGTCCACTGGATATTGTCTAAATTATACCGTATAAGTGAATTGCTTATTTCAATTCCATTTAATACAGTACCGTCTGTAGGTCTAAAGCTCTCTGACCCCAATATAGATATTAAATCTCCACTACCATCATCTATGATTCCTACGCCCTTAAAATTTGATACTTCGGTTGAGAAATCCCCATTAGATTGATATACACCATTAATCGTAGTTCCTGGAGTAGCTATAACACCAGTAAATGTTGCCTTCCAATCAGCAGCAGCAAACGGGGATGCTGTTATTGCATTAAAAAGTGATCCTACATCTACTGAACGAAATTCTGGTGTTGGGGTTGATGTAGAAAAGTTTTCGGCATTTAAGTTTTTAGCCTGAACCTTTCGCAAAAAACTTACATCATTATGTACCTCCTGCGTTACGTGCTGCCTTACGGGACTTCCTTTTTCAAAATAATCCATTATATATATTTAGGTAAATTATCGTCTAATATTTTTGCGTCTGAACATCCACACGGACATCCACACAAAGCGTCCATCTGTCCGAGGAACTTTTTAGCTACAGAGTCTTTAAAGCAAGAAACTTCTGTCTCCTCGTCTTGGTTCAACGTGAATACGCCCTCGTCAATGTATGTACACATCTCTCCGATAGCATAGTTCAGGAACATTGCCTTTCTCTTCTTACACTCGTATGTGTCGGTATCTCCGATAGTACGAGCCTCCATCATATCAATAACCATATCAGCGAAGCAACACCTCGCCAATACTGTTCTGTTCGTTATATTGGATTGATTAAATATCATCCTCGTCTTATTGCTTTAATGTACCACCCGTGTACCTTACACGTACAGGCTTTGTCTGCCTCAATTTTTAACTGAGCCAAAGTATCTCTTACATCTTCGCTACCGATGTAGACACCCATGTATCGGATAACTTCAAATGTTCCCGTTGCCTTGTAGTTTTGGTCAGAGATAAAAGGGACTACAACGGAGCCACCGCTACCCATTACAAGATTAACGTCAACTACTGTGTTCGTTGAGGCAATAATCACACTGATATCCATCCTGATATCAACCATGTCACCTACATTAAGGTCGCTAAAGTCAAACCCGTTGGAAGATGTGTCCCAAAGTTGAGTTATACCGTTTCCTCCTATAGGTAGGTATGCAGTGTTTGTGTCTACCCCTAAACCGTCATTTGTAAGGACGGCAGGAACAGCACTTACAGCTATCGGTGATCCTGTCGTAGTAACATCCGCATAGTCTGCCCAACCACCTGAGAATCCATCTGGTGATGCTGTTCCTATGTAATGCTTAATTGTTGTTACAAGGTCGTATATTGAGTTGGTAGAAGGCTGATCTATCATAGATGCCTCCTGATTAAATATCGTGTTTAGTGATTCACCTATAGTTTGGGTAATGATAATTCTTCCATTACTCGCAGACACAGACAGTTCTGACTTAGGGTAATAGTTAATATTCTTACCCACCTTGTCGTGGATAAGAAGCTCTAAGGTCTTATTTTGTATATCGTAAGCCATTATTATTTAAGCATACATAGTACGATTGTAGACCTGCCACCTACAGCTCCAGAAACAGATGTCTCAATTTTAATTACATCTCCAGCTACAAATGTATTGTTAGCGGTAGGTGTTGTTGAAACTATATTACCAAGAGTAAGAGCGTTAGACATATCAATTTGAGATCCCGTAAGAACAGTTCCTGTGTCATCCTTGAATATATGAGTTCCTGTTGATGTAAACGGCTTTGTTACTGTGCCGTGGATAGCCTCAATAGTACAAGGGAAGCATATCTTATACTCCAACACTCCAATCTCACCAGCAGTTTCAAAGGATGTTGGTATTACAACCTGAGTTCTGTTTGAGTCATCGTCTAACTTAGCGGAAGTAACTGCATCGTCTGCAATCTTAGTTGTAGTAATTGCATCATTTGCAATTGTCAATACCCCACCTTTAATCATGGTAGCATCTCCGCTTATTAAGTTGGCTGTCATTCCTGCGGCTGTGTCACCTATAAGTATCTTGCCATCAGTCTGACCTTGCATTTTATCAAGTGTAACAGCATCGTCAGCAATACTAGCAGTCGTTACTGAGTCGGATGCAAGTCTGTGTGACCCGATAATCCCCAACTCATCAAAAGAAGGTCTTATGGTCACAATCCAAGCAGCCCCATCGTACAGACACTCTGCTATAAATTTTGAAGCTATTAGTTCATCAGGAACGCTAACGCCAAAAATCTGCAAGGCAGAAGCCCCAATACTTAGGTTTGCGTTCCATACAATTTCTACAAACGTATCTTTAGATGGCGATCCTGTAGGTACAATTGTATAAGGAGCTGTAGCAGCCCCACTAAAAACGTAAGATAGTCTTGGTATTGGCGGTGTTGCCGAAGGAAATGTATTAGGGGATACATCTACATTGTAAGTACCTGAAGATGATACCGTTACGTGAATTGAAAATTTATTTTTAGACATCTTTATGATTTCAAGTATTTAGTAACCTCATAATATGTAAGCGTAGTGGTATTTACTCCGTCAGAAGTAATCTCAATCTCTATGTTTTGATTTGAACTTAAAGTAATAGCAGATGTTAAAGCTCTATTAACCCCTCCAATCTCATACGATGGTTCATAAAAATTTTGAAGTAATCTATCTCCCTGATTGTAATTAGATGCTGAAATGTGAGGTGTTATTTCATTTATAGCAGAAACAACAAGGTCTACTTCAAAACTAAGAGCGTTACCATTTGCTTGCCCAGCATACCAAACAAGCATATCAAATCCTCCGAACTTAACTTTTACAGTTGAATAATACGCATCAGTATTGTCAGCTATAACTTCTCCCTTAACCTTTATAAAGTCACCAACGGTTCCTATTGTTCCTCCGTCTATTTGAGATGTTTTTGGTGTACTTGTACCAAGAGACGTTGCATTATTTGACGCTGTGTTAGGTCCAGTTGTGTCCATGTAAAGGACAGAAACACCGTCAATTCCGTTAGTCCCGTTAGTCCCGTTAGTCCCATTAGTCCCGTTAGTTCCAGCAGCACCAGCAGCACCAGCAGCACCAGCAGCACCAGCAGGTCCTACAACCCCAGGCAGTGTTATATTTGAACAAGAATTACAACTCATTTTTAACAGCTTTTACAATCATTATTACATATAGCCTGTAATCCTACAAGCAGTTTATCTGCCTTTGCGTCTTTTCCGCAAGCAGCAGCAGCCTTTATTCCTTGCAACATAAGCATGGACTCTATAGCAGCGTCTGTTGCCTTGTCTCCCGTACAGTCACAGTCTACATCAATGGTAGACATCTTACCCCTTACACAGCACTCTACATTGCAAAGGAAGTAGGATTCTGAAGATGCGTTGTATGTGACGCTACCTGTAATAGGCTCTAAATCTGTCAGGCTCCAAGAAAAAGCGTACTTACCGTCTTGTATAAGACCAGGTGTAACACTCTGTATGTTTTGATTTGTTGTTCCTGAAATATTGACAACGCAAATACCAAAGCTAGACCCAGAAAATGTGACAAGACCCGTGGTATCATCATAAGTAGCAGTGACTCCAGTTAAAGAAGATGTTGCTGCCGCCCCACTTACAAATGAATCACCTATTTCCTGGGAGGTTGCAGACCCATCAGAAGTGAACCCTATAGACCCATTTACCAGATCACCATTTGAATCAGTGTATACAATAAAAACCAAGTATCTAGTTGAGTCCTGAACATCAAAACTCATACTTACGGAAGTTGATGCTAATGGACTTAAAACAAGAGAGTTATCAGACAATGAAAACTGTTTTGACTTTAAATTAAAAGTAACACTATCATCACCTGGATAGGTTATCGTAAATGTTTCGGCAGTTA
>Ga0115564_10001541_pt1 | contig 20999 bp, 13 predicted proteins | sample COGITO_mtgs_1105_7_FD_88680 | JGI IMG/M metagenome (GOLD analysis project Ga0115564, IMG submission 88680) | Pelagic marine microbial communities from North Sea - COGITO_mtgs_110523 | ecosystem: Environmental > Aquatic > Marine > Epipelagic | place: Germany:Helgoland, sampling site Kabeltonne...
TATCTACAATAATAGCTTTAACTCTTGATTCAATGTCTGACATAATTTTAAGTTTTATTAGTTTAATATTTAGTTATAGTTGACAAAAATAAAAAACTTTATTTTAATTTAACTATTTAGAAAAGAAATGTGCAATTTATTTAATTTAAATGGCTAATATTATTGAAAATTTAATAAGTTTTTGAATGTCAAAAATAAAAACAATAGTAATTTTTGCTTCTGGTAATGGTTCAAATGCGGAAAACTTGATTTTAAAATTATCCAATGATAATATAAAAATCAATTGGCAAGTTTTTACTAACAACCCAAAAGCTGGTGTAATTAAAAAGTGTGAAGCTCTAAATATAGATTGTGAGATTTTTGAAAAACAATTATTTTTGAATACCTCTAAAATTGAACAAGAAGTTTTAAAAATTAATCCAGATATAATTATATTGGCTAGCTTCCTATTAAAAATTCCAACTAGTTTTATTAATATGAGTTTTCCAATAATAAATATTCACCCTTCGCTATTGCCAAAGTATGGTGGGAAAGGAATGTATGGAAATTATGTTCATGCTGCGGTTATAAAAAATAAAGAACTCTACAGTGGTATTACAATACACAGGGTTAATAGTAATTATGATGAAGGTGAGATTCTTTTCCAAAAAGATCTTAAATTAGAAAAAAACGAAAATATTATTAGCTTATCTAAAAAAATTAATAGCTTAGAAATGAAGTATCTCCCTAAGGTTATTACAAGACTTATTACTTAAAATGAAGAAGAAAATAAAATATTATGTAGTTTGGGAAGGGCATAAATCTGGCGTGTATAATTCATGGGAAGAATGTAAAGAGCAAATAAATAACTACAAAGGGGCTAAATATAAATCTTTTTTAGATCTAAAAGATGCTAATAATGCGCTTAGCAAAGATTACAAAAATTATGTTTCTAAATCTAAGTTAATTTCTAGTGATGAGCTCCCTGATTACAATTCTATTTCAGTAGATGCTGCATCAAGTGGGAACCCAGGAGTTATGGAATATCAAGGGGTAGACACCAAAACTAAAAAACTATTATTCAACCATGGACCATTTAAACAAGGGACTAACAATATTGGTGAGTTTTTGGCATTGGTACATGGCTTGGCCGAATTAAAAAAGTTAAAAAGTAATAAACCTATTTACACTGATTCTATCACAGCAATAAGCTGGGTTAGAAGAAAAAAATGCAATACCAAATTGGAAAGAACTAACGAAAATGAAAATCTATTTATATTATTAGATAGGGCTATTGTATGGCTTAATTCCAATTCTTATAAAACAAGAATATTGAAATGGAAAACTAAAATTTGGGGTGAAATTCCTGCAGATTTCGGTAGAAAATAATTTATATTTGCTGCCTAAATAATTAGTAATATGAATAAATTACTTATCGTTGGTACAGTTGCTTTTGATTCAATAAAGACTCCATTTGGTGAAGTGGATAAAATTCTTGGGGGTTCAGGTATGTATATTGGCATATCCTCGTCTGTTTTTAATGTAAATAACGCTATAGTATCAGTTGTTGGTGATGATTTTCCTGAAGAGTATTTGTCTATTTTAAAAAAAAATAAAATAGATGTTTCTGGAATTGAAATAGTTAAAGGAGGAAAAACTTTTTTTTGGGAAGGTCTTTATCATGTAAATATGAATCATAGAGACACTGTAACTACAGAACTAAATGTGCTAGCAGATTTTAACCCAATTGTTCCAAACAATTATAAAAATGCAGAAATAGTTCTACTTGGAAACTTGCATCCTTCAATTCAATTAAGTGTTCTAGAGCAAATGGAGTCAAAGCCAAAGCTTGTAATCTTAGATACGATGAATTACTGGATGGATAACACCCTTGACGAGTTAATTAATGTAATTTCAAAAGTTGATTTATTGTGTATTAACGATCAAGAAGCTGAACAATTAACAGGAGAAAATGATTTGAAAATTGCAGCAGAGAGAATATCTGAACTTGGTCCCAAATTTTTAATCATAAAAAAAGGTGAATTTGGCTCATTAGTTTTTTCTAGAAATGATTACTATAATTGTCCGGTATACGCTACAAAAAATGTAAAAGACCCAACTGGTGCTGGGGACACTTTTGCTGGTGGATTGGCGGGGTATTTAGCAAGTTGCTCAGATATTTCATTTAATGAAGTTAAAAAAGGTGTTATGTACGGAACTGCAATTGCATCGTATTGCATTGAAGGTTTCGGGCCAAACAACATAATGAATTTAGATATTAATTTAATAGAACAAAGGGTTTCTAAAATTATAAAATAAAATAAATCAATTTTTTTAGATATTTGTAAAAATTGATTCTATTTTTGTTTTTTTAACAAGATCATAATATATCTAAATGAGTGATGCTTTAAAACATGAGTGTGGAATTGCCCACATTAGACTTCTTAAGCCTTTAGATTATTACAAAAAAAAGTATGGCTCTACATTTTATGGAATAAATAAAATGTATCTATTGATGGAAAAGCAACACAATAGAGGTCAAGATGGTGCTGGTTTTGCCAGTATTAAATTTGATGTTGACCCTGGAGAAAGATACATAAGCAGGGTTAGATCTGTTGAACAGCAACCAATTCAAGATGTTTTTTCAAAAATTAATAATAGAATTAATGATGTTTTAGAAGGAAACCCTTTGCTTAAAGATGATGTTTCTCTTCAAAAAAAACATATTCCATATATAGGTGAAGTAATGCTGGGACATGTTAGATACGGGACTTTTGGGAAAAACAGTGTAGAAAGTGTTCACCCATTTTTAAGACAGAACAATTGGAAACACAGAAATTTAATTCTAGCGGGGAATTTTAATATGACCAATGTCAAAGATTTATTTAACAATCTTGTAGAATTAGGTCAGCATCCCAAAGAGTACACTGACACAATTACCATAATGGAAAAAATTGGTCATTTTTTAGATGCTCAAGTCAGAAAAATATATAAAGATTTAAAAAAAGAAGGCTTTACCAAATCTGAATGTTCTCCCTTAATTACTGAGAGATTAAAAGTTAGTAAAATATTAAAAAAATCTTCAAAAGATTGGGACGGTGGATATGTTATTGGAGGTATGATTGGTCATGGCGATTCTTTCATCCTTAGAGACCCTGCAGGAATAAGACCTGCCTATTATTATAAAGATGACGAAGTTATAGTAGTAGCATCTGAAAGGCCTGCTATTCAAACTGCATTTAATCTGAAATTAGATCAAATTAAAGAAGTTCCTCCTGGCAACGCATTACTTATAAATAAAGCAGGAGAGTTAAATATTAAAGAAATTCTCCCTCCAACAGAAAAAAAAGCATGCTCATTTGAAAGAATTTACTTTTCAAGAGGAAGTGATGCTGATATTTATAAAGAAAGAAAAGAGTTAGGGAAACTAATAATGCCTACAATTTTAAAAGAAATTAATTATGATATAAGCAATGCTGTTTTTTCCTACATACCAAATACTGCTGAAACTTCATTTTATGGAATGGTTGAAAGTGTAGACAACTATTTAATCAATAAAAAAACAAATGAAATATTAAATAATAACAATATTACAAAAGAGCAAATAATAAAAGTATTAAGCGAAAGGGCTAGAATTGAAAAGATTGCTATAAAAGATGTTAAATTAAGGACTTTTATTACAGAGGATAGCAGCAGGGATGACTTAGTCGAGCATGTTTATGATATAACATATGGTGTGATTAAAGAAACTGATACCTTGGTTATTATAGATGATAGTATAGTAAGGGGGACAACTCTTAAGATGAGTATTTTAAAAATGCTTGATCGCCTTGGTCCTAAAAAAATAATTGTTGTTTCATCTGCTCCTCAAATTAGATATCCAGATTGTTATGGTATTGATATGGCAAACTTGGAAAGTCTTATAGCTTTTAAAGCTCTTTTAGCTTTATTGAAACAAACTAATCAATATTCATTAATTGATTCGACATATAAAAAATGTAAAAAGCAAGAGCTTTTATCGGACTCCGAGATAACTAATTATGTAAAAGATCTATATGCTTTATTTTCAGCAGAAGAAATTTCTAATATGATTACTTCTCTTTTAAGTACAGACGTAACTAGCGCAGAAGTTAAGATTATCTTTCAGTCTATCGAAAATCTACATAAGGCTTGTCCTAATAATTTAGGAGATTGGTACTTTACCGGAAACTATCCAACAAATGGCGGGAATAGAGTCGTAAATAATGCGTTCATAAACTTTTTCGAAGGAAATAAAAAGAGAGCCTATTAATTAATATCTCTGTCTATTTAATATTTAAACATTTAACTACTAATAATTAAACAACTAAGCTGTAATTTACAACTAATTACAAGTGAATGTGAATATATTTAAACTTTCACTTATGATTTCTTTATTAAGTGATTTGATTTGGGGGAAAAAGGCGGACTATGTTCGCCTTTTTTATTTATTTAGATAAATAATTATTTTCAACGACTTTCCAGTTTATTAAATCCATAAATGCAGAAATATAATCTACCCTTCTATTTTGATAGTTTAAATAATAAGCATGTTCCCATACATCCACGCCTAAAATAGGAATTCCTCCACATCCAATATTTGGCATTAAGGGGTTGTCTTGATTTGCAGTTCCACAAACTTCAAGTTGACCATCAGCCTTAACGCATAGCCATGCCCATCCTGAACCAAACTGAGTAGCAGCAGCTTTAGAAAACTGATCCTTAAACGAATCAAAAGAACCAAACGAGGTATTGATAAGGTTCAACATAGTGTCAGAAATATTTCCATTATCAATAGGTGAAATTACTTCCCAGAACAATTTATGGTTATAATAACCTCCAGCATTATTTCTTAAACCTTTGTTATCCATATCTAGATTAGCTAAAATAGACTCAATTGTGTTAGAATCTAAATCAGTGCCCTTAATTGCATTGTTTAAATTATTAGTGTAACCATTGTGATGTTTAGAATGGTGAATTTCCATTGTTCTAGCGTCAATAGATGGTTCTAATGCATCGTATGAAAAATTAAGTTCAGGTAATTTAAATCCCATTGTGTTATTTTTTAGATTAGTATTTATTTTAAACACAAATTTACAAAAAGGATTATTAATAAGTAATATAGATTACTTATTTTGGTTAAAGAATCTATATCACTTGAAACATTTCTATAACATATATAACGCTTCTGCAGGAAGTGGAAAAACATTTAACCTGGTCAAGGAATATTTAAAAATATTACTTACTGATAATCAAATTGATTCTTACAAAAATATTCTTTCGATAACATTTACTAATAAAGCGGTAAATGAAATGAAAAGTAGAATAATTGGAAGTTTAAATCAACTTACTAAAATAGATGCAGAAGAAAAAAACAATCCTCTTTTAGATTCCATAAAAAAAGAAACAGATTTAACTTTAGAGGAAATTCAACTAAAATCGGTATCAATATTAAAATCAATTTTAATAAATTATGCATCTTTTGATGTTTCAACTATAGACAAGTTTACACAAAAGATTATAAGAAATTTTGCTTATGAGATAAAGATACCCGTAAACTATGAGGTAGAAATTAAAGCTAATGACTTACTAGAGGAGTCTACAGCCACATTAATATCAAGAGCGGGAATTGATAATAAATTAACAAAAGCTCTTATTAATTTTTCATTTGAAAAGTCTGCTAATGATAAAAGTTGGGATATTGAATATGATTTAAATAATATTTCTAAATTACTGCTAAATGAAAATCACTTTGAACAAATATCTGCAATAGAGAGTAAGAGTTTGGATGATTTCGAAATGTTAAAAAAACAAATTGATGATCAAAAAACAAAAATTGAATCAGAAATTGTAAATGAAGCTGTAAATTGTTTAAACTTGATTTATTCCAAAGGGTTGGATGATAATGATTTTTTAAGTCAAGCATTGCCTAGGCATTTAAAAAAGTTAAAATGTAAAGATTTTAATTCATTGTATTCAAGTCAATTAGAGTCAAACATTAAAAAGGGTTATTTATATAAAAAAACTTTAGAAGATGATAAAAAAATTATAATTGATGCCATAAGTGGTGAACTAGATGCCATTTTTACAAGATTAAAGAAAAAGGTGTTCAAATTTAAATTTTATAAAAATGTTCAAACAAACAACAGCCCTCTATCGATACTCAAACACATAAATTCTGAATTAGGGGTTATTAAAAAAGAGAGAAATATTATTCTTATTTCTGAGTTTAATAAAATTATAAATAATCAAATAAAAAATCAACCTGCACTTTTTATATATGAAAAAATTGGTATAAAATATAAACACTTTTTTATTGACGAGTTTCAAGACACATCAAAACTGCAATGGAATAATTTAATTCCTCTTATTGAAAATTCTCTTTCCTCTGAAAACTCATCTTTATCTATTTCAGGAGATATAAAACAGGCAATTTACAGGTGGAGAGGTGGAGAGCCAGAGCAATTACTCAAACTTTGTAATAACGATACAGACTTTTTTATTGAAAGTAGCGTAATTGATTTAGGAACCAATTACAGGAGTAAAGACGAGATAATTAAATTTAATAATTTACTATTTAATCATATTAGTCAATTTGTATTTACTTCAGAAATACACAAAAATATTTATAATAATTGCCAACAAAAGTCTAACAATAATCTAGGTGGGTTTGTAGGGCTTAACGTATTAAATGTTCTTGATTCTACAGCTGAAAAAGAAAATGCTTACAACTTAAGAATTTACCAAATCATTCTAGATAGCTTAAAAAACAATTTTGAATTAAGAGATATTTGCATACTTGTGAGGACAAATGATCAAGGTGTGAAAATTTCTGACTATTTAAACAAAAAAGATATAGATATTGTCTCATCTGAAACATTGTTAATTAGTAAATCCAAAGAAGTTGGATTTATTATTGCAATTTTGAAATTTTGCTCTCAGCCTAGTTTAATAAATTCTAAATTAGATATTATAAATTTTTTATTTAAAAAAAATAATTTAAAAAATTCTAAGCATACATTTATTAAAAGATTGATCCCAAAAAATAAAAAAGATTTTTTCAAAGAGCTCCATAAACTTAATTTATATTTTGATTATACTATTTTGACAAAATCTTCTTTATATGAAGCAATTGAATATATTATATATACTTTTAAATTATCTAATAAGTCAAATAATTATATCCAATTTTTTCTAGATTTTGCATTTGATTATTCAAATAAAAATTTTGCAAATATACTAGATTTTATTAGTCATTACGAGTCAAAAAAAGAGACTTTAAGTATTGTGTCTTCAGAAGAAAGTGATGCAATTAATATAATGACTATTCATAAATCAAAGGGGCTTGAATTTCCTATTGTTATTTATGCATATGCGGATATAGATATTTATAAAGAAAAAGATGCTAAAGAATGGTATCCAGTAACTGGAGATGAGTTTAATGGTTTTAATAATTTACTGTTAAATTTTAATAAAGATTTTGAGTTTTTTGGGGATGTTGGTAATTCTATATTTAAAAATCATCTAATGAATTTAGAGTTAGATAATATTAATTTACTTTATGTGGCACTAACAAGAGCTCAGAGTGAGCTTCATATAATATGCTCCAATTCGTGTAATAATAAGGGTCAAGAAAACTTAAAAAAATATTCAGGAATGTTTATTAATTATTTAAAGAAAAATAATTTATGGCAAGAGAATAAAGAAACTTTTGAGTTTGGTCAAAAAACAAAAAAGAACCTTTCAAATAAAATTTCAAATTCATCACTCATGGATAATTTTATTATTAACCCAAAGGAAATTCACAAAATTAATATTGATATAAAATCTGCAAAAATTTGGGGGACATCTTTAGAAAAAGCTACTAATAATGGGAATTTATTACATGAGATAATGTCTAAAATTAAATCTAAGCAGGACCTAGATAAAGTCTTACAGGATTTCTATGATAATGGCACCATAAATAAGAAACTAAAAGAAAAGTACAGAGGAATAATAACTGAAATTTTAAATCATGAAAAGTTAAATCTTTATTATAAACCAGATTTAAAATCATATAACGAAAAAGACATAATTTTAAAAAATAGTGACCCCATAAGAGCAGACAGAATTGTTTTTAATTCAGAAAGTGAAGTCTCTATAATCGATTATAAAACTGGCATAGTAAAAAAAGGGGATTACACTCAAATTAATCATTATGAAAAAGTGCTATCAGAAATGGGATATAAAGTTAAAGATAAAATTATTGTAAGCACAGTAAATGGTTTAAAGGTAATTAAATTTTAATCCAATAAAGCAATATTAATTTACCAGAAATTCTAATTTCAGTAATATTTTACATGTTTTAAAAAATAATTCAATAAATTTATTTAAAATTAATAAAAATTATTATGAAAAATATTACAAAACTATTATTAATCATCTTAGTAACTTTTAGTTATTCTGTAGTTCAGGCGCAAGATGCTGACAACCCTTGGCAATTTTCATTCGCAGTTAGTGCGGTTGATTTAGATGTAGATAGTGAAACTGAATTCTCTGATTTTTTTGCAGTAGATGAAAATTGGAATGTTTCTAACGGATTATCAATGTTTACACTTTCTAAGTTTTTAGGGGATAATTTATCTCTTGGAGTTAGTGGTTCTGTAAATTCAATTTCCAGATTTGCAGATGGATATGAATTTCTTGATGAGGTTAAGTATTTTGCAGGAGATTTAATGCTTAAATATAGCGTAGGTGAATTACTAGGTTTTAAATCAATGGAGCCTTATGTTGGTGTTGGGGTAGGAAATACTTGGATGGCGGATGACTCATGGGTAACTACTAATGCTAGTTTAGGAATGAATTACTGGTTTTCTGATGTATGGGGATTAACGGCACAAGTAGATGCTAAATTCAACATGTCAGATAATGGAAGAGGGAATACCTTTATGCCTGATGAAGGTGGAACGATGAGATACTCCCTTGGAGTGTCAATGAAGTTTGGTGGCTCTAAATAAAAATAAATTTATTCATATAAATTTTGTCAATCTTGACATTTATTTAAAATACTGATTAGTAGAGATTTACGTTATTTTTTATTTCCTTAGAAATAGCGTTTCTCTCTGTTAGCAAAGTTTAATCTTATCTAAAATTCTTTAAAAATTTAAAAAAAGTTCGTTTTTTTGATTGTCTATGCTTATAATTAAAGGTAAAAAGCATATTTTTGCAACAAATAAAAAACTTAATTAAAATTATTATGAAAAATTTTAGCAAACTATTGTTAGTACTTTTAATAACAATTGGCTACACAAACATTCAATCTCAAGACAACAATAATCCTTGGCAATTCTCATTTGGAATCAATGCTGTAGATTTAAATGCAGATAGTGAAACTGAATTTGGTGAATTTTTTGATGTTGATGAAAACTGGAATGTTTCTAGTGGATTATCCATGTTTACTCTTTCTAAGTATTTAGGAGATAATTTATCTCTTGGACTTAGTGGATCTGTAAACTCTATCTCAAAATTTGCTGATGGTTATGTATTTATAAACGAGACTACTTATTTTGCAGGGGACTTGATGGTTAAATATAGTCTAAGTGAAGCCCTTAATATGCAAAAAATGGAGCCGTTTGTTGGAGTAGGTCTAGGTAATACTTGGATGGATTCCTCATCATGGATGACGTCTAATGCAAGTGTTGGAATGAATTATTGGTTTTCTGATGTGTGGGGATTAACTGCACAAGTAGATTACAAAATGAATATGTCAGATAATGGAAGAGGAAATACCGTTATGCTTGATGAAGGTGGAACTATGAGATATTCAGTTGGATTTGCAGTAAAATTTGGTGGGACTGACACTGACGGAGATGGTATTTATGACAAACACGATGCATGTCCAGAAGTTCCAGGATTAGAAGAATTTAATGGTTGTCCAGATTCTGATGGAGATGGAATTCAAGATAGTGAAGATACATGTCCATTATTGGCGGGAAGCCTAGAATATGAAGGTTGTCCAGATTCTGATGGAGATGGAGTATCAGATAATAAAGACGCGTGTCCTAACAAAGCAGGCTTAGCTTCTTTAGATGGTTGTCCAGATTCTGATGAAGATGGGATTGCTGACTCCAAAGATAATTGTCCAAATGTAGCAGGGCCAAAAGCCAACAAAGGATGTCCATGGCCCGATAGTGACGGAGACAGCGTTTTAGACAAAGATGATGATTGCCCTTCTGAGGCAGGATCAGTGGCAAACAATGGTTGCCCTGAAATATATCCAAGTGATGAAGCTTTAGCTCAACTAGTTGAGTATTCAAGAACAATAAATTTTGCATTTGACTCTGCTAAATTTACTGATGGAACACCTCCAGTTTTAGATTCAATTGTTGAAATCTTAATGGCATACCCAAAAGCTAACTTTTCTGTAGAAGGACATTGTGATAATAAAGGGTCTAAAAAAGTTAATCAGAAAATCTCTGACAAAAGAGCTAATGCTGTTGTAGAATACCTTACAAACAGTGGTATTGCAGAATCTAGATTAACCGCTAGAGGATTTGGGGAATCAACTCCAATAGACAGTAATGACACTAGAGAAGGTAGAGCTAACAATAGAAGAGTAGAAATTATTCTTGTTAAATAAAGAGTATCTTAAAAATCTTTATAGATTATATATTTAAAAAACGCTTCTTATTTAAGAAGCGTTTTTTATTTTTATAAAATGGAAAGTTTTATAAAAAAAGTTCTTGTAGATCTGAAAAATAAAAATACTGATTTTTCTAAATCTATTTTTATTCTACCTAATAAAAGGGCTGGATACCATTTAAAAAAAACTCTTTCAAATGTAATTTCTAAGACAATTTTTTCACCTGAGATTGTAAGTATAGAAAACTTTATAGAAGAATTATCCGAACTAAAACTTCTTTCAAATACAGAGCTAATATTTGAATTTTATTCAATCTATTTAAATATTACTCCCAAGGATAAACAAGAAAAGTTTGAAGATTTTATCAAATGGAGTAGAATATTGATTCAAGACTTTAATATAATTGATAAAGAAATAAAAGACCCAAGTCAAGTCTTTGACTACTTAAAGGCGGTTAAGGAGATGGATCATTGGTCCCTAGATTCAAATCCAACAGAACTAGTAAAAAGACATTTATACTTTTGGAGTAATATTAAAAGTTATTACAACGAATTTTCAAATCATCTTTTAAGTACAGGCTCAGGCTATCAAGGTATTTTAGAAAAAAAAGCCCTAAACAATGTTGAAAGTTTTATTAAAAAAAATACAAACCAAAAATATGTATTTGTTGGTTTTAATGCATTAAATAAAATAGAATCATTAGTTATTCAGAAATTCTTAAAAACTGGATTAGCTGAAATTTATTGGGACATAGATAAGATCTCTATTAATTCCACTTTTAATAACTCCGCATTTTTCATAAATCAATATAGAAATAATTGGCCTTATTATAAAAACAAGGAAATAAATTGGATTAACGATAATTACTCTACAAAAAAAAATATTAGTTCAGTAGGTATATCAAAAAACATTGGTCAGGCAAAATATATTGGTGAGATCGTCAAAAGAAACATCAATCAAAAGGGAAAAACAGCTATAGTCCTTGGAGATGAATCCCTATTGATTCCAATGCTAAATTCATTACCTAGAGGAATTGAAGGGGTGAATATAACAATGGGCTTCCCTCTTTTTTCTAGCTCAGTAAGCTCCCTTTTTTATAAACTATTTAAGCTTCATACTAAAGCAACATCTACATTTTATTACAAAGAAATAATCTCTTTATTGACTCACGAGTTAATCAAGCCTTTGTTTGATTACAAAGGGATAAATTACTCAGACCTAATTATTGAAAAAATAAATAAAGGAAATATTGTAAATGTTAAATTAGAATTTTTAATAAGTAATGGAGAATTCCATAAAGAGTTAATGATACTATTATTTAAAAATTGGTCTGACAATGTTGATAAGGCAATATCAAATTCTAAAAATCTAATTATACAAATTAGAGATAATCTTTTGATTAAAAACAATGAAGTGTTAACAGTAGAGCACTTATATAGATTTAATGAAATTTTTAATGAACTGATCGTTCTTAAAAAAAGATTTAAGTTTATAAATTCGATTACTATTTTGTTTGATTTATTTCAAGACATAGTAAAGAATGAAAGATTAAAGTTTAATAGCGAGTCTTTCTCAAAAATCCAAATAATGGGACTTTTAGAGTCTAGAGTTTTAGATTTTGAAACAGTTATAATAAGTTCGGTAAACGAAGGTGTACTTCCATCTGGAAATACTGAAAATTCTTTTATTCCTTTTGATGTTAAAATTGATAATAAAATTCCAACCTACAAAGAACAAGACGCTATATACTCTTATCACTTTTATAGACTTATTCAAAGAGCTAAGAATGTACACTTAATCTATAATACAGAAGCAGATGCACTAAAAGGTGGTGAAAAAAGTAGGTTTATAAGACAACTAGAGTTTGAAGGGATTCATAAAATTAATCACAAAATAATCAATTCAAATACACCAAAAAATGAAGAAAAATTAATTGAAATAACAAAAACAGAAGAGATAATAAGTGATTTAAAAAACTTAGCAAAAAAAGGCTTTTCTGCTTCATCAATTCTATCTTATATTAGAGAACCTATAACTTTTTACTACAAAAAAATATTAAAAATACCTGACGAATTAAAAGTAGAAGAAACTATTGAATCCAACACTTTAGGAACTGTAATCCATGAATCGTTAAAAGAAATATATAAGCCATTAGTGAATAAATTTATTACGGTAGAATATTTAAAAACTCAATTAAAGGAATTAGATAAAATAGTAAAGTCACAATTTAAAATAATATATAATAACGGTCAGTTCAAAACCGGGAAAAACTTAATTATTTTAGAAGTTGCAAAAAAATATATTTCTGAATTTATTAAACTTGAAATTGAATCTATTAATAAAGGCGATAGTATTCAAATTATTGGAATTGAGGAAGATTTTAATGTAAAATTTGATAGTGAAAAGTTTAAAGAAGAAATTAATCTTAAGGGACAAATAGACAGAATTGACAATGTAAATGGCACACTCAGAATTATAGATTATAAGACAGGAAAAAAAATAGAGAAAAGAGAATTAAATCTTTCAAATTGGGAAAATGTAGAAATAGATCATAGTAAGATAAAAAACTGGTTCCAGCTACTTTTTTATGCTTATGCATACAAAATGTCAAGAGATCAAAACTTACCAACAGAAGTTGGCATAATATCATTTAAAAATTTAAAATCTGGTTTGCTGAAATTCAACTTTGGCACAAGATTTGACAATTCATCTATAATTAGTGAAGATGTTCTAAAAAACTATAAAATAATATTAGAGAATGTTTTAACAGAAATTATGAACTCAAATATAAATTTTGTAGAAAAAAAATTACCAAAAAGAAATTATGTATAAAATTATATTATTGTTTTTTACCATGTCTTCATCTTATGGTCAAATAAACCCTTTAGATATTGAGATCGTTAGAGACTCTTACGGAGTTCCTCATGTTTACGGTAAAACTGATGCCGATGCCGCTTATGGACTAGCATGGGTTCATAGTGAAGATGATTTTATGACTATTCAAAAAGCGTATTTAGCTGGAAATCAACTACTAAGTAGCTATCTGAGTAATGATGGAATAATAGTTGATTTTTTAACTCAGTTCATAGGATCAAAAAAAACAGTAGATAAGTTATTTGACACACTGTCAATTGATTTTATACAAATTTTAGAAGCATATAGTCAAGGAATTAATCGATACGCAGAACTAAATCCAGAAAAAGTATTAGTTAAAGAGTTGTTTCCTATTTCTCCAAGAAAGATGTTGAATTACTCCTTTCTGCAATTATTCATTTCTAATGGTGCAGATCAATTAGTAAGTAAAATAATTTCTAATAATACTGTTAATTTATCTAACCTCGGGATAAATGAAGATATTCAAGGTTCTAACACTTTTGCTTTTAATAACAATAAGACAAAAAATGGAGAAACATACCTTGCTATAAATACCCATCAACCTCTGGATGGCCCAAACTCTTGGTACGAAGTACATTTGAACAGTGAACAAGGCACAAATATACTTGGAGCAACTTTTGCAGGGGCGCCTTGTGTTTTAACTGGAGTTAATGAGCATTTAGCATGGACACACACAGTAAATTATCCTGATAAGGCAGATTTATTTAAGTTAAAAATGCATAAGTCAAGAAAGGATATATATATAGTAGATAATAAAGAATATAAACTAGAGAAGTACAAAGCAAAATTAAAATACAGAATACTCGGGATTAATATAGGTATAAAAAAAACTTATTTCAAAAGTATTTTTGGTCCAACTTTGAAAAATAAATCCGGATACTATTCAGTTAGAACACCAAGCCTATACAACATTAAAGCGCTAGAGCAATGGTGGAGAATGAATAAAGCAACCTCGTTTAACGAGTTTTATGATGTTTTAAATATGAAGTCAATCCCTGGCTATAATATTGGTTATGCAGATAAAAATGATACTATTTTTTATATATCAAATGGAATAATTCCAATTAGAAATGAACAAAACGATTGGACCAAAATAGTAGACGGAAGTAAAAGTAAAAACTTATGGAAAGAGTACTACGAAATAAAAGATCTTCCCCAAGTTATTAATCCAAAATCTGGATTTATATATAATGCAAATCATTCCCCTTTTAAATCTACTGGGAATTCTGAAAACCCAAAAGAAAAAAATTATTCTAAGACAATGAATTATGAGACATATGATAATAACAGAAGCACTAGAATTAGAAATTTAATAAATTCTTTTGATACAATAGATTATGAGAAATTTAAGAAAATCAAATATGATAATAAACTTCCTAAGCCTTTAAATTATAGTTTTCTTGATGTAAATGTTCTTTGGGAAATAGATCCTGTAAAATACCCAAAATTATCGGATGTCATACTAAATATACAGAACTGGGATATGGCAACAGACTCCAATTCAATAGGAGCAGCTAATTATGCAGTTTTGTATTATACACTATTAAATAATTTTAAAAATATAAAACATAAAAAAGTATTTGATGAGATTGAAATAATAGATCTAATTACAGAAACTAAAAATCATTTGCTAAAACATTTTGGTTCCGTTAATATAAAATTAGGGGATTTTCAAAAACTTGTTAGAGGAAATAAAGAAATCGGAATTTTCGGATTACCTGATGTAATAACTGCAATGAAAGGTAATAAATATATGGACGGGAAAATTAAAATTACACATGGAGAATCCTATATTTCTCTAGTTAAATTTAAAGACCAAAAGGTGGAAATAGAGAGTATTATATCTTATGGGACTAGTGATGAACCAAGTTCAAAGCACTATAACGATCAAATGGATTTATATTCTAAATTTAAAACTAAAAAAATGAGTTTAGATAAAAATGAGGTTTATAAAAAAGGAGTTAAAGTATATAATCCTAAATAGGTTTGCCGTATTAACATAAAAAAAGTCCAAACAAATTGTTTGGACTTTTTTTGTAATTATTTTAAAATTACTCTTCTAAAGAAGCTAAAGAGCCAGTCCAGTCACAATACCATTGCACGTAGGTAACTTTCCCCTCTTCGTTAAAATCAAATGATTCATAAATGGATACAATAACAGATTTTGCTTCTGTGGAGTCAGTAGCAGTAAGAGTTACTTCCTGGTCATAATACATTCTTACAGAACCATCTGTTATGCCAGTATCAGCATTAACTCCTGTTAAATATTTCATTGGTGCCATATACTTAAAATCATATTTAGCAAAAAGCTCTTTATGTATTGCTTTGATTTCATCTAGAGATAATGAGTCTTTGGCTCCAACTAAAGTACCTTTAAAAACTACATTATCTGCAAATTTAGAATAGTCTACAGATTCATTAGCAAAACTTTCAAAGAGAATATCCATTGTTTTGGTATTATCTTCAAAGGTCTTCATTGCCTCTTGATTTGGGTTACAAGAAAATGCTACAATAGATAAAAATGTAACATAAATGAAATTTTTCATAATTATTTTTTATTTTGGTTAGTTATAAATTTAGTTAATTTTTAACATAAAATTAGATATACAAAAGTTTTTATTTAGAGATATTTGTTAATATTAAATAAAAATGAATATTAGGTTCCATATAATAACTATACTACTTATCTGTATAAACCTTAATAGTTTTTCACAAGAAAAAAAAATTGCTGTTGCAAAACGAGTTTCTACCGCACCTATAATTGATGGCGTTTTAAATGATAATGTTTGGGCTACGGCTGAAATTAATACAGACTTTTATATGCTAAGGCCTTCAAATGTTGGTCCAGCAAGAAGTTCTCATCCAACTACAGTGAAAATTATTTATGATGACGAAGCCGTATATTTTGCTGCTTCAATGTTAGATCCTGATGCAAAAAATATACCCAGTGAAATTAGTCAAAGAGATGAATTTTATGAAAAAAAGACTGATTTTATTGGAATCAGCTTAAATCCTTATAACGATGATATTAATTTTTTAAGCTTTATTGTTACAAGTGCAGGGACTATAGCAGATATGAAATCGGTTAGAGACTATGATGAAGGAGATTCAAACTTTGATGCAGTTTTTGATGCGAAGGTCTCTAAAGATGATAATGGATGGTATGCAGAGTTTAAAATTCCATACAGTGCGCTAAGGTTCCCAAAAAAAGAAATTCAAACCTGGGGATTAAATTTTTACAGAAGAATTTTTAACCTCAATGAAATATATACTTGGAATTATGTTGACAGATCGGTTGGATCATATAGTGAGTATTTAGGTTCTCTCAACGGAATTCAAAATATAGATCCTCCAACAAGATTATTTTTTTATCCTTACAGTCAGGTTAACTCAGAATTATACAAAGGCAATACAGGTACTGGATTTTCGGCTGGTATGGACATCAAATATGGAATTAATGAGGCCTTTACTTTAGATGCAACATTAATACCAGATTTTGGACAAGTTAAATTTGATGATGTAGAATTAAACTTGAGCCCATTTGAACAGCAATTTGATGAAAAGAGAGCTTTTTTTACTGAAGGAACAGAGTTATTTAATAGAGGTGGAATTTTCTATAGTAGACGTATTGGTGGTGATTTAAGTAGTAGTGGTGAAGATTTTACACAGGAAAATGAATCTGTATTAAGTTCGGATAACTCAATAGACCTTATTAACGCAATCAAAGTGTCTGGGAGAACTGATAATAAATTAGGTGTTGGTTTCTTTAATGCAATAACAAAAAAAACAACTGCCATACTTCAAGATTCAATAACACAAAATCAAAGAGAAGTAATCCTAGAGCCTTTAACAAATTACAATATAGTTGTTTTAGATCAGCAACTTAAAAATAATTCTTCCGTTACGTTTTTAAATACAAATGTTAAAAGAGCGAAAGAGTATAGAAATGCAAATGTATCTGCACTTATATTAGATTTAAAGACTAACCAAAACAATTACAGATTTGAGGGGTCTGTACTTAGAAGTGAGATATTAGAAAATGGAATAAATGAAGACGGCTATAAAACTTCATTTAAAATAAATAAAACAAAAGGAAATTTTAGATGGATGACTGGTGTCTGGACTACAGATGATACATATAATCAGGACGATTTAGGGATTTCAAGATGGTATAATAACCAAAGTGTATTTGCTAATATATCCTATGAGATTTTTAACCCAATTAAGTATTTTAATCAACTGAAGATAAAATTAGGGTTAAGGCATGGAAGAAGGTATAAACCTAGTGTTAAGAGAAATAATAATTATGAATTAGAACTGTTTTTTGAGACTAAAAAACTTTACAAACATAGATTTGAAGTCGAGTACACTACTATAAATAAAGATTATTTTGAATCTAGGGTAGAAGGATTATTTGTTTTAAAGCCAGAATTAGTAGGCTTTAGATATGATTTTGATACAAATAATACTAAGGATTTAGTCTTTAGTGCCGAAATTGATGGACAAAGAAGTATGGATGAGTATTATGAAGAGAAGAACCACAAAATAGGATCAAATGTTGGGGTGGAATATAAAGTTTCAGATAGGGTAAACTTAAGTACTGGATTAGGGATTTCATTTGAAAAAGATGACTTAGGGTATGCGGGTAGTGAAAACCAACAGGTGATCATAGGTTTAAGAGATGTGAAGGTTAATCAAGCAATGTTAGAGATGAATTATAATATAAACTCCTACAAAGGGTTTGCGCTAGAGATAAGAAATTACTGGAGTAGTGTAAACTATAAAAATTATTATTCATTACAGGAGAATGGGTTGGGAGTTATTGTTAATGATTATCCTCTTGAGGACAATCCAAATACTAATTTTAACATATGGAACCTTGATTTATCGTATAATTGGAGATTCGCACCAGGCAGTACTGCAACTTTTCAATATAGAAATCAAATCTATAGTAACGATGATCAATCATTAATTTCATATACAGAAAGTTTAGATAATTTATTTGGGAAAGACATTGGTCACCAATTTTCTATAAGGATAAATTATTTCTTAGATTATAATAGATTCAAAAAGAAAAGAATCTAAATTTAATATTTTCGATTAATTACATTTATCAAGACTTAGTTTGTTGATTACTACAAGAGACCAATAAAAAGTCAAAAAATACAGCCACAACCATTTTTTAAAGTATCTGTTGTATTACACCCTTTATTACTTACAAAAAGACTAAGTAATAAATGCATTTAAATGTATTAATCACTTTACTTTTATTAATGTTTATTAATAATTTATATTTATCTTGTCACAGGAATAATGAAATAAAAGTAAAAATAAGTTAACTTATTTGTAGCACTAATTGAATATATTAATTAAAATATCGTCTTACAAAAATAAAAACAATTTATCAAATATATATTTTGATATTAAAGACACGAATTACAGGAAAAAGATTAAATCGGAATTATATGTAAATAAGAATAACTACGTTGACAGGAAAATTAGTAAGGCAGAGATAAATAGCATCTCTAAAAATATTTTATTAGAAAAACTCAAATTACATAAACTTAAAGCTTTAGAAAACTTCAAATCTGGGAAATGGAAATTAACCCAGTGCGAAAAGTATTTAAAAAAGGGTGTTGAAGTACAAACTGTAGAGAGTTTCGTGAACAAATATTTTAATGATGTCTCCATATTTACCAAGAGAGATTATTTAAATACAATTGGTGTATTTAAGAAACATCTTGAGTTAAGTAGAGAATTGTACCTAAAAGATATCAATAGAGAAAATTTAGTGCGATTTAAAGCAAATACTCTATTTAACGGCACTAAAGTTTCATCTGTAAATGCATATTTAAAAAAGCTGAAGGTTATTGTAAATAAAGCAATTAAGCAAGATTTAATTGTAAATAACAGAGTATTTGACAAGAATTTAATCGAAAAAACAAGTAAGAAAGAGGTAAATAATGTAAAAATAAATGTTAATGACATAGAACAGGCCATATTTATTTCAAAAGACATCTATGAGCTTCAAGCAATATCGTTATTTATAACAATGGTAATATTTCAAGGAATGACGCCAATTGAAATGGTGAAATACAAACATCTAAAAGCTTCAATTCTAACAAACTCTAATGAAAATTATATTGTTTATAAATCAAAAGGAGTTAATAGGTTTATTAAGTTTAATGAAAATATATTTAAACTTATTCAAACAATAAAAACTTCATTATACTTTACGCATTTTAACAAAAACCCTGGACTATTGGCAACATACAATAACGAATATGAAATTTTTAACCTTAACATTTCACAAGAAATAAAAAAACATAAAAACCTATGGAATATATACCAAAAAAAAATTAAACAACTAATTGGGGTTAGTTTCAGAGCGGCAAATACAATCTATATAGATTTTATAAATAATATCGAAATTTCTCATCAAGCAAGAGAAATACTAGTGGGAAACATTGATGCGTCTGAGATAATATTTGATCAAGAAAACGCATTAAATGATCAAATAAATGGTGTGCAAAACAAAATGGAAGTAGAGTTTCAGTTAGGCAAATTAATTGCATTGATAGAAAACAAAATGGCTTTACTAGGTGTAAAAAATTTAAATAACAAAAGTGGAAGATTTCAAACTCCTTTAGATTTTATTAAAAATATCTCAAAAATTTAATAAGTATCAAATAAACTCAAAAAATTAATCTTTCTTTTTATATCATCTAGTATTAGATTTTCATCTTTTTTTATAGATATTTTATATTCTTCTCCAGGAATCATATCGAAATAATTATCTGAGAAATTTTGACTAGAGGCTATATCAACAAAAACATTTTTAACTAAATTTTTAGATTTTAAACTAACTTCAAAAGTATTTATTAACTCAGCTATCTCATATTCTATTAATGGTTTTGTTAATTTGATATCTTTAAATTCTGACAAAAAATAGTTGTTGTTAGAAATTTCTATTTCTTCAGAGAATAATGAGGCTACCAACAAACTAGATTCTGGGTCAAAGTTCTTATTTAGCCAATCAATAGACAAACTTTCAACTTTCATGGTTGAGTTTTGCTGTAATAAGTAATTTTTATTTATTTCATATAAAACTTCGCCAGAAAAACTTAAAACCTTTAGGTTTAAATCAACTTCTTTTGATTCTAATAAATCCGAAATTACATGTAATTCTATTTCGCTATCAGACTTGAAAAAGCTAATCAACACTGGCTGAAAGGCTTTTTTTGTGGAATAATGAAGAGCTTTCCATTTCCCGAAATAATCAATACTTGACCAAGATGCTACTGGCCAACAATCATTTAATTGCCAATATAAACTCCCCATCGAGTAACCTTTATTTCTTCTATGAGATTCCATTCCTATTGACATACCATAAGCTTGTAAAATTTGACTTACATATAAATATCCTTTAAAACTTTTTGGCTTATTATAATGCCTAAGCATATAGTCTTCAATTGTACTATTTCCA
>Ga0115564_10001547_pt1 | contig 20942 bp, 21 predicted proteins | sample COGITO_mtgs_1105_7_FD_88680 | JGI IMG/M metagenome (GOLD analysis project Ga0115564, IMG submission 88680) | Pelagic marine microbial communities from North Sea - COGITO_mtgs_110523 | ecosystem: Environmental > Aquatic > Marine > Epipelagic | place: Germany:Helgoland, sampling site Kabeltonne...
GGCCGGATTCATGACGATGATGCTGCCTTACTCCAGGCCTGCGGGCGCCTCAACGCGGTGTCGTAGGAACCCAGCAGACCGGCGGCTGTGGTTGACCAGCTGAACTTCTCCGCGTGGGTACGTGCATGTGCCGCCAAGTTCGCCAGACGGTCGGGTGTGGCCAAGAGGTCAGAAATCACTCGAGCCCAGGTTCGGGGATCGTGGTCGGATACGAGCACGCCGCTGCGACCGTCGGCAACTGCGGTGCGCAACCCGCCCACGTCAGCGGCAACAACCGGCGTCCCACATGCTTGGGATTCCACCGCAACCAGCCCGAAGGACTCCGAATAGGACGGCACCACCGTTAAGTCTGCTGCCCGATACCACGCTGCGAGTCGTTCGCGAGGTGCTGGCGGCTCGAAGCGCACGCGATCGGCGATGCCGAGGTCCGCTGCAAGTTCTTGCAGGGCGGTGGGGTGTTCTAGACCGGAGCCGGACGGCCCACCGTTAATTGCTACGACGAGCGACAGGCCGGGGTCCTCGGCCAACATGTGCGCGGCGGCTCGCACGAGAACATCGGGGGCCTTCAGTGGTTGTAGGCGACCGACGAAGAGCAGACAACGCTCGTGGCCAGCCAGACCCACCTCACGACGCGCTGCGGCGCGGTCACCGGGCGAGAAGACGTCGAGGTCAACCCCGGGGTGAACAACGTCGATAGCTTCCGGGGCCGCGCTATAGAGCAGGCTGAGATCGGCTGCTTCGTCCAAGGTGTTAGCGATGAGTCGAGTTGAGGCAGCCACCACCTGCTCCTCACCAATCACGCGCACGTGGGGTTCGGGACGATCACCTTCGGCGAGTCCGGCATTCTTTACCTTTGCCATCGTGTGCATGGAGTGCACCAGGGGCACGTTCCAGCGCTGAGAAGCGAGCCAGCCCACATGCCCAGAGAGCCAGTAGTGGCTGTGTACCAGGTCAAACCAGCCCTCGGGTAGTCGCGATTCGAAGCCGAGAAGTTCAGCACTCAGTGCACACAATTGAGCGGGTAGATCTTCTTTGCGTAGGCCTTCAAAAGGTCCGGCACGCAGGTGACGAACAGATACGCCCGGTTCGATTTCTACCGTGGGGGGGAGGTCAGAGGAGTCAGCGCGAGTGAAAATCTCCACTTCCACGCCGGCGGCAGCGAGGCGACGGGCGGATTCGATCACGTACACGTTCATGCCGCCGGCGTCGCCAGTCCCGGGTTGGGCGAGTGGAGACGTATGTACCGACAGCACAGCAACGCGGCGGGGTGTACCGCGTACGCGCCGAATAGCCATCGGGTGAACCTCTCCGTTGATGAACGACCCTTATTCTTACGCACCGGGTCGAATCTGGCACACGGGCACGTCGGGATCGCTTCAGCGGTCACCGCTCAGCGAGGCTCACTTCCACGTAGGGCTCTCCGGTGACGATAGTCACGACTCGTCGGGTCACGGAGACGGCATGGTCTGCGAATCGTTCGTAATAGCGCGATAGCAGGGTCACATCAATGGCTGACTCGATGCCATGTTTCCACGAGGGAGACAGGACGACGGTGAACAGTTCTCGATGCAGGCGATCCATCTCCTCGTCATGGCGGGCGATGTCAGCGGCCAAGCCGACGTCCTTACTCGCAATGACCGCTCCAGTTTTGGATACGATTGCCTCAGCGATGCCACCCATTTCGGCAAACACCGAGCGAACTTCGGTAGGGATAGCCACGCTGGGGTAGCGCATGCGAGCCTGCTTGGCCACATGCTCGGCTAAGTCGCCCATGCGTTCCAGGGAAGCAGAGATGCGCAGGGCGCCGATCACAATGCGCAGATCGGTAGCCACCGGGGCCTGCAGTGCAATCACATCGGAGCACTTCTGTTCGACATCTGCACTCACCTGGTCCACATCCGCATCAGCGGCAATCACAGACTCGGCCAGGCGTAGGTCGGCGTCCATGAGTGACTGTGTCGCGAGGTTCATGGCTGAACCGACCAGGCGAGTGAGGCGGACGAGATCGTCGCTGATGGTGTCGAGCTGCTCGTAGTAGTCCTGGCGCATTGGTATCCCTTCCACTTCCACATCGTGAGGGAGCATCATGAATGAAAGATGACCGGATGGTTAACTGCGCACTATTCCGTATGAATGTTGGAATAACCCGTTCATCGCTCCCCCTAAGGGTGTCACGGCGCCCGGCGGCATCACACTACCCTTTCCCCATGGCCAGTCGTTTGCGTCGTTTTGGGCGAGAGTTGCCCGAGGAGGTAGCGGGTGGAGTGAGCGCGCCCGCTGTTCCGGATGCGCTGATCAATGCGCTCTCCGCGATGCCAGGCGCTGCTCTTCTTGCTGGGGTCCACGGGCAGGTGCTGCACGCAACTCCTCGCGCTCGAGCTTTAGGACTTATTCGTGGCGAATATCTTGTCGCTGGTGCTACCCGTGACCTCGTCGAGGAGGTCGCTGCTGACCAACGGCCGCGTGAAAGACACCTTCGTGTGCGACGACCACCGCGAGGGCGTGGACTACTCGACCTCCATGTTCAGGTCACTCCAATAGCGCCAGACATGATGTTGATCGTGATGACAGATCTTTCCGATGAGCGCAGGGTTGATGCGGTGCGACGTGATTTCGTGGCCAATGTCAGTCACGAACTTAAGACCCCGGTGGGTGCGCTCTCGCTACTTTCCGAAGCGGTGGTGAGTGCTGCTGACGATGCTGAAGCGGTGCGGCGCTTCGCTGAACGTATCCAGCTCGAATCAGTGCGATTGGGCAATCTCATCAACGACATCATTGATTTATCGCGGCTGGAAAGCGGCGACATAATCGAGCGAACGGTGGAGTGTGATGTGAGTGCGGTTATTCGTGAGGCATCGGAAGAATTCGCCACTATTGCTCAGGCCCGTGACATAGAAATAGTGCAGAGCACTATCCCTGATGCGCTCGTGCTAGGCGAAAGATCGCAGTTGCTGATGGCCGTGCGCAACCTCATGGCTAACGCACTTTCTTACTCCGCTTCGGGCACTCGCATTTCCGTAACGGTGCGACAAGTCGAAGATTTGATTGAGATTGACGTCAAGGATCAAGGAATCGGGATTCCCGCCCACGATCTCGATCGTATTTTTGAACGTTTTTATCGCGTGGATCCGGCACGTTCACGAAACACCGGCGGTACCGGTCTGGGTCTAGCCATCGTTAAGCACGTGTGTCGGATACATGGCGGTGAATGCCTGGTGTGGTCTGAACTAGGGATCGGATCAACCTTCACATTGCGCTTCCCGCAGGCGGGCGCTATCAGCGAATTTTGGCTCGATGAAGAATCAGTGATGCGCGACGTAAGTGAGCGGAGAGTCGAGCCATCGTGACGCGAATACTGGTGATTGAAGATGAGGAATCGTTTTCGGAGGCATTGTCATTTATGTTGCGCCGCGAGGGATATGAGGTTGGCGTTGCGCCTGATGGCGCTGCCGGAATCGCAGAGTTTGATCGGCACGGTGCCGACCTGGTTTTGCTTGATCTGATGCTGCCTGGGGTCCCAGGAACCGAGGTGTGTCGCACCCTGCGCCAGCGTTCAACGGTACCGATCATCATGGTGACGGCCAAGGACAGCGAAGTGGACAAGGTGGTCGGGCTAGAACTTGGCGCCGACGACTACGTCACGAAGCCGTTTTCATCGCGCGAATTGGTGGCACGCATCCGAGCAGTACTACGTCGGCGAGCCGAACCAGAAGAGCTCGTGTCGACCGTGGTGGAAGCAGGACCGGTTCGTCTAGATACTGACCGCCATGTGGTGACCGTTCAGGGTGCGGTGGTGCCGATGCCGCTGAAGGAATTTGATCTACTGGAATTTCTCATCCGAAACGCTGGCCGAGTGCTCACGCGTGGGCAGATCATCGAGCGAGTGTGGGGAGCCGATTATGTGGGCGACACAAAAACTCTGGACGTACATATCAAGCGGCTGCGCACCAAAATCGAAGGCGACCCAGCTCACCCGACGCTGATCACCACGGTGCGTGGCCTGGGCTACAAGTTTCAGACGTAACCGACAAAACGAGTAAATTAAACCGGGCTGGCGGGTTCGACGGTGATCCCGTCGTAAATGCCGGTGGGTGGCACCGTGAGCACCTCGAGTTCAGCAAGACCGGCGTCATCAAAAAACACCTGGACGGGCACAAATCCGCTCGCCGGGATCTCCACCGTGTACACATTTACCCAGCGGGTAGCCCCTAGGTCGTCGGTGCCGTAGCCGAAGGGGATCGCAGCTCCGGGTTCGACGACGACCGTGCCGATGGCTGCTGTTCCATCGGTGAAAACAGCCGGCACGCCATTGACCTGAACACCGGCCACGGCGTCGGCGGCATCGCCGACATTGACAACGGTCATGATGAGGGTCGCGGCCGAGCCATCGTCGCCCCGAACGAGGGTGGCGTTTTCTACCTTCATGGTGCCCACCTGGGCCTGCACCCCGTTGCCGGTGGATTGGGTGCTCTGCAGGTTTGTGGTCGCACCGAATCCGTTGTAGCAACCGCTCAGAGCAAAGACCGCGCCGATAACGATCGTGGCGGCGCCGATTCTCGTTCGGAACTGTGTGCGGTTCACTCATCACTCCTGCGTCTGCGGGTTTTCTTCAGCCTAGCGGAGGACCATCGGCAAGGAAGGCCCCGAGTCCCGTCGATAGCCCGTGCTAACCTAGGTGTCCTGGAAAGGGGAATTTCTCTATGACTTTTAAGGTTGGCGACACGGTCGTCTACCCCCACCACGGGGCGGCTCTCATTGAAGATGTCGAGGTGCGGGTGATCAAAGGCGAGGAGCGCGAGTACCTCGTTTTGCGCGTAGCCCAAGGCGATCTCACCGTTCGGGTCCCAGCCGATAACGTCGATCTGGTGGGGGTCCGCGACGTTGTTAACGCCGAGGGCCTGGACCGGGTTTTTGAGGTCCTGCGTCAGCCCTACACCGAGGAGCCCACCAACTGGTCGCGACGCTACAAGGCCAATCTAGAAAAACTGGCCTCCGGCGATGTCATCAAGGTGGCCGAAGTGGTGCGTGATTTGTGGCGTCGCGAACGCGAACGCGGGCTCTCCGCCGGCGAAAAGCGGATGTTGGCCAAGGCACGCCAGATTTTGGTGAGTGAATTGGCCCTGGCCGAGAAGACCAACGAGGACAAGGCAGAGGCCATCCTCGACGAGGTCCTCGCTTCCTAGAGGTGACCAACACCACGCGCACCGCGGTGTGCGTACCCGCAGCCGGTCGAGGTGAGCGGCTAGGTCCAGGTAGCCCCAAGGCTCTTCGTGACCTAGGTGGTACTCCCATTTTGGTGCACTCGGTGCGCGCCATGTCGCGTGCACGAGGGGTTGATCTCGTGGTGGTTGCCGCCCCGGCGGATCAGGTGGATCAGGTGCGCGCTTTGTTGGCGGGCACGGTCGAAGACGCCGCAGTCACCGTGGTTTCTGGTGGTGACACCCGCCAAGAATCTGTGGCTCGGTCGCTGCTAGCCCTGCCGGCAGATGTTGACATCGTGCTCGTTCACGATGCCGCTCGACCTCTCGTTCCCGTTGAAGTCATCGAGCGGGTTATTCACGCGGTCCGCGGTGGTCATCGCGCGGTCGTACCAGTTGTGGCCGTGGTGGACACTGTGAAGCAGGTTGATGCTGAAGGCGTGGTCGTTGCAACCCACGATCGAGTTCAGTTACGGGCGGTTCAAACCCCGCAGGGGTTCGACCGCGAAACACTGCAGCAGGCCCATGCAACGGCGGAGGTGGACGACGTAAGTGACGATGCAGGCTTGGTGGAACGTCTCGGTATTGACGTGTGGACCGTGCCCGGACACGAAGAAGGTTTCAAGATCACCCGGCCGCTGGACCTCGTGTTAGCTGAAGCAATACTTTCTCGACGACGGGCTCGCGGTGACATTACCTAATTTTCGCACTGGTTTCGGTGTCGATGTGCATCCCTTTTCCACCGACTCTGCGCGCCCTCTGTGGATCGCGGGGTTGTGCTGGGAAGACCAGGGCCCAGGGCTGACCGGGCACTCCGATGGTGATGTCGCTGCCCATGCCGGCTGCGATGCGCTCTTATCGGCGGCCGGACTCGGCGATCTCGGCGCGATTTTCGGCACCGACCAACCACAGTGGGCCGGCGCATCGGGGCAGGTGCTCCTGACCGAGGTGGCCGCCCGCGTGCGCGCAGCCGGCTTCGACATCGCCAATGTGGCGATCACGGTGATCGGCAACCGACCCAGGATCGGACCCCGCCGCGGTGCAGCCGAAGCGCTCCTATCCGAAGCGGTCGGTGCCCCGGTCAGCGTTGCGGCAACCACCACCGATGGACTCGGCCTCACCGGCCGTGGCGAAGGCCTAGCAGCAATGGCGAGCGCATTGGTGAGCGCGGCAACCAGTCTCTAGATCCACGTCACTACGCTCTAGGGGTGTCCCTGCGTCTGTACAACACCGCCACTCGCGAGGTGGATACCTTCGCGCCCCTTGAGCCAGGTCACGTATCGATGTATCTGTGTGGTGCCACGGTGCAGGCGCCCCCACACGTGGGTCATGTGCGATCCACCCTGGTATTCGATGTACTCACCCGGTGGTTAACCGCCTCCGGATTTCAGGTCACTCTCATTCGGAATGTCACCGATATCGACGACAAGATTTTGGCTCGCGGCCTTGAATTGAACGAACCATGGTGGTCGGTGGCGATGCGCAATGAGCGGGCATTCACCCTCGCCTATGACGTGCTCGGCTGTATCCCACCCACATATGAGCCGCGCGCAACCGGGCACATCCCGGAAATGATTACCCTGATCCAGCGCCTGATCGACCAGGGCCACGCCTATGTCGCCCAGGGTGATGTCTACTTCGACGTTTCCACCTTCGCCGACTACGGGGCACTCAGCGGCCAGCGCGGCGAGGACACCCAGGCCGGCATTGATGTGGCTGCTGCGGTGAAGTCCGATGCGCGTGACTTTGCGCTGTGGAAGTCAGCCAAACCAGGGGAGCCCGCTTGGGATACTCCGTGGGGACCGGGTCGGCCGGGATGGCACATCGAGTGTTCAGCCATGGCCACGCGCTACCTGGGTCCGGTGTTTGACATCCACGGTGGCGGAATGGATCTTCTGTTCCCGCACCACGAGAACGAGCTTGCTCAATCCCAAGCGGCCGGCGACGCCTTCGCCCGCTGGTGGCTGCACAACGCGTGGGTGACCACAAGTGGTGAAAAGATGAGCAAATCCCTCGGCAACTCCCTGCTGGTCCACGAGGTAGTCCAACGCAGCCGCCCGGTGGAACTGCGCTACTACCTGGTGAGTGCTCACTACCGATCGCTGCTGGAGTTTTCTGATGAGGCCCTGGGCGAAGCGGGTGCAGCGTATCGCCGAATCGAAGGGTTCCTGGCACGCGTTGTTGATCGGGTGGGCGCGGTGAGTGTGGGCGAAATCCCAGCCGGGTTTGCCGCGGCGATGAACGACGATTTGGCTGTGCCGCAAGCACTTGCCCTGGTTCACGACACGGTACGCGCAGGAAATTCCGATCTGGAGTCTGGCAGCGTGGAGGCAGCTATGGCGCAGGCGCAAGCAGTGCGTGCCATGATGTCGATTCTTGGATGTGATCCTCTCGAATGGGCTGTGGCGAGTGACACTGACTCTGGCGCCCTACGCACGGTGATTGACCATTTGGTGAATGCTGCTGTGGTCGAACGTGCAGCGGCGAGAGCTGCCCGCGACTACGCCGCGGCCGATGCCATTCGAGACCGCCTTGCCGATAGCGGCATTTCCTTGATCGACACCCCTGATGGCGTGCGCTGGTCGCTCGCGGAAAGCGAGTAGACGATGGCTGGTAATTCTCAGCGACGCGGCGCGATGCGCAAGGACGGAACCAAGAAGGGCATGAAGGTGGGTTCGGGGGGCCAGCGCCGCAAGGCCCTGCAGGGCAAAGGCCCAACGCCCAAAGCCTCTGAGCGCACATCGCATCCGGCAGAGCGCAAAGCGCGTGCCGCGGACAAGCGCAACCAGCCGTCAACTCGACGCAGCGGTTCATCAAGCAGCGGCCACCGGCGTAAAGACACCCGCGAAGTTCTCATGGGCCGTAACCCCATTGTTGAGGCGCTTCGCGCTGAGATCCCGGCCTCCGCGCTCTATGTTCAGCAGTTCGTGGACACAGACGACCGCATCCGCGAAGCCATCACGTTGGCCGCGGATCGCCGCTTGCCGCTGCTTGAGGTGCCGCGACCTGAGTTGGATCGGATGACCGATGGCGGTGTGCACCAGGGGTTAGTTCTGACCGTCCCGCCCTATGAGTACGCCGATCCAGAGCAGTTGCTCACCAATAGTTTTGGTAGCCCGCATGCTCCGCTGCTGGTGGCGCTAGATGGCGTTACTGACCCTCGCAATCTGGGCGCTGTAGTGCGTTCTGCAGCGGCCTTTGGCGCTCATGGGGTCATCGTCCCGGAGCGACGCTCAGCTGGGGTGACCGGAGCCGTGTGGAAGACCAGTGCGGGAGCGCTCACTCGAGTGTCGGTTGCCCGCGCTACCAATCTGACCCGTGCAGTGACTGCGATTAAGAAGTCCGGTTGCATGGTGGTGGGCCTTGCCGCAGACGCGGACACGAGTTTGGCCGATCTTGATCCGGAATTAGCTCGCGGCCCACTCATGGTGGTGATCGGGAGCGAGGGCGATGGAATGAGTCGTCTGGTGCGCGAAGCCTGCGACGTTGTGGTTTCGATTCCGATGGCCAGAGGTCAGGAGTCGCTCAATGCGTCTGTGGCCGCGGGGATTTTGCTTTACGCGGTGGCAGAACTTCGATCCTGACGGTCCTTGTCTCTGGGCTTAAGAAAGCCAGCAATGAGCGGGAAGACCATCACCGAAAGCACGCCTGCCGCAACGAGTTCGGCAGCGTCATTGCTTGACATCAAACCAGAACTCACCTGGATTGATGTGACAGCCACGATGATAGGCAGTGCCGTGGAAACGTACAGGGTTAGGCGCGTGCGCTCGCGGACGTTGGGTACGTCCTTGCGGTACAGCACGAACGTGGGCAGGCCGCGCACGACAAGGAATAGTACGAAGACGATGAGCATCGGAAATGGGTTGCTCAGAATGGATGCAATGTCGAGACCAACTCCGGAAAGAATGAAGAAAATCGGAATGAATAGGCCAAAGGCGAGTCCTTCCAATTTTCCCTGCAGCACACCCTCTTCGGCCTGGGGAAGGTAGCGGCGCAGGATAACCCCACCGATGAAGGCGCCCATGACGATGTCAAGGCCGAATCCTTCGGCGAGGGCGAGCAGCGTAATCAGCAATAAAAGAGTGACGCGCACCGCGGTTTGCGAAGAAGTTCTGATGCTGCCCAGGAGATATTCGCGCATCCACTTATTGGTGAGGAGTCGAGGAATGCGGGAGAGCAGGAGCGCGACAATTCCGAAAGCCGCTAGGGAGAGCACCGCGGCGAATGCATTGCGGGTGCTGAGGAAAACTGACAGGGCCACGACCGGCCCGAATTCACCCCAGGCACCGGCACCCATGAACATCCGGCCGAAGGGTGTGTCGAGATCACCCGAGTCACGCAGTACCGGTAGCAGTGTGCCTAAGGCGGTGCTGGTGAGCACAATGGCGAACCCCACGGCGTCGTCCACCGCACCCATGGCCATCAGGCCGTAGGCCACCGCGACTGCCAAAACTAAAGTGGTGGTCCATGCGGTCGCAGACAGTTTGCCCACGCGCCCCCGAAGTACCCGCTGATCAAGCTCAAGCCCGGCGAGGAAGAACAAAAAGCCAAGCCCCAGATCACCTATCAGCGTGATTGCGGCATCCACGGTGACGAGATTCAGTACCTGTGGGCCAACCACAATCCCGGCGAGGATGAGGAGCACCACCTCGGCGACGGGTAGGCGAAATAGACTAATGATGATGGGCACAACCACCGCGATAAGAATCATCACCATCAGTGAATTGAGCTCTGCTCCAAGACTTGAGATCTCCACGAGGGAAGACTAGTGGTCGCATTCAGTCTCGCGTTCCGGACGGTAGCGCCTCAGTGTGGCAGTCCGAAGGGCAGCTGATCATCGCTCGTGGCGAGGGGCTGCTCAGGGGTGGCTAGGGTATTCATTATGACTTCACGGCGCCGTTACGCCGTGCTCATCGTGGTGTCTCTAGCGCTGGCGTTGATTTCGCTGGACAACACGATCGTCAACGTTGCGCTACCGCAACTGCAGGAGGAGTTGGCTGCCACCACCAGTGAGTTGCAGTGGGTCGTCGATGCTTATTCGGTCATGTTTGCCGGCACGCTATTGCTCGCTGGCGCGCTCGGTGACCGTTTCGGGAGGCGGCGTGCGCTGATGATCGGGCTGGTCGTCTTTGGCGCTGCGTCCGCTGCTGGCGGGATGGCATCTTCTGTGGAGGTGTTGATCGCCTGCAGAGCCGTCATGGGCATTGGTGGTGCGTTCATCATGCCGGCGACACTTTCGATTCTGGCGCAAGCATTTACCAATCGCGATGAACGGGCCAAAGCCATTGGTATTTGGGCGGCGGTGGCTGGTGCGGCGGTAGGTCTGGGTCCGATCGTCGGCGGGGCTCTGCTCGAGCGGTTTAGTTGGTCCTCGGTGTTTTGGGTTAACCCGCCCCTGGTTGTCCTTGCGTTGATCGCGACCTGGTTTATCGTCCCGGAATCTAAAGATCCGGCAAGACCGCGACTTGACCTCGTGGGCGCTGCGCTGTCAACCGTGGGGTTGGTGGCCCTGGTGATGACGGTTGTGGAGGTTCCCGATCAAGGCATAACGGCGGTCACCGTGAGCTTGGCCGCAACAGCCGTGGTGGCGCTCACCTGCTTCGTGCTGTGGGAACGACATGTGGCGCATCCGCTATTGCCGATGAATCTGTTTGGTCAGAGCCTTTTTCGGGTTGCCATCGTGAGTGTGGGGTTGGTGTATTTCGCGCTCATGGGGGTGATGTTCTTTTTGCCGCAGTATCTACAGTTGGTTCAAGGATTTTCCCCGCTCCAGTCGGGCTTTGGTGTGCTACCCGGGGCACTGGGCTTGTTCAGTGCGTCGCTGGTGAGTCCGGCTTTGGCTGCTCGCTGGGGTGCTCGCACCATCGTGGTTTCGGGGCTGCTGCTGGTGTCGGTGGGCCTGGTGTCGGCCACGGGATTGACCACGTCATCCGCTTACGCCCACGTTGGTCTCAGTCTGGGTCTCATGGGTCTGGGGCTTGGGCTGGTATTACCCCAGGCCACAAACGGAATCTTGTCCTCGGTGCCCCAGCAAAAATCCGGCCTTGGTTCGGCGGTCAATGACGGTATGGGTGAACTCGGTGGCTCATTCGGGGTGGCCATACTTGGCTCAATCGTTGCCGTGTTCTACCGAAACGCGATTGACGCCGACCTTGCCGCAGCCGGTGACGCCATCGCCGGGGTTCCCACGAGCACGATCGACGCGGTTCGTGAATCGCTCGCCTCAGCTGCGCTCATCATGCGTCAACTGCCCGATTCTGATGCGGAGATGTTGCGAAGCGCCACCGGTTCGGCGTTCGTGTCTGGCATGGGATGGGCATTTGCGTTGGGTGCTGCGATCGCATGTGCTGGTGCGGTCTATGCCTGGCTTTCTTTTCCGCGACAGATGGTGGCGGTGGCCGAATGAGAGATGATGTAGGCATGACACCAGGCGGCTGGTATGCCGACCCATGGCTACCCACACGCTGGCGCTACTTCGATGGCGCGACGTGGACGGGCTGGGTTCACCCACCTGAGGTTCACCCACCTGAGGTTCACCCCCCGTCCCCCGAGGGTGTGGACGCCCAATGGTGGTGGGCGGGTGGCTCGCTGGTGGCGGTATTTATGGTTTCCCTCGCCCTGGCTTGGCTGGTCAATCGATAGTCCTCACCACCGAATGGCAACAACGGGGAACCAAAGCCCGCTGCGGCCCGTCTGCAAACCAATAGCCACTCACCTATAGCCGACGTACAGGGCAGGCAATGCTTAAGCAGACTGTGAAGCGACCGATCGTGTGGATTCCGGCCACGGTGGCGGTGTTGGCCGTGGCGAGCATCGGTCTCTATCTGTTTCAGCCATGGAAACTCTTCGTTGACCAGACCGTCAATGAAGCCCTACCCGTGGTGACTGCTCCGGCGGTACCCACCAGCCCAGCGCCAACGGGAACCGATCCAGCCGCACCGACGACTGAGCCGACCGTGGAACCTGTGCCTACCGAGCCGGTGATTCTTGCCGAGGGTACGTTTATTTCCCATGAGCACTCCACCGCCGGGGTGGCCAAGATCGTGGAACTGCCTGATGGTCAGCGGATCTTGCGCATCGAAGACCTCGATACAGACAACGGCCCGGACCTGAAAGTGTGGCTCACTGACGCCCCGGTAGCCGAGGGTGAATGGTACGTATTTGATGATGGCCGCTATGAGGATCTTGGTGGGCTCAAAGGAAATAAGGGCAACGCTAACTACCCGATTCCGGCCGATGTGGATATCTTGGGTCTGACCAGTGTCAGTATTTGGTGTGACCGGTTCTCGGTGTCCTTCGGCGCGGCTGAACTATTTCTGGTGGCCGCCTAGGTCCGCTGCGCAGGACTGGCAATCTTGGAGCCGCCTGTCAGAGTCGAACTGACGACATTCGCTTTACAAGAGCGACACTCTACCAACTGAGTTAAGGCGGCGAACCCTCTAAAGGTTACCCGGCTGCTTCTGCGGACACCACAGGTGTGCTCCACGACTAGGCTGGGTGGTTAATGGCGGCAGACCAAGAAATGCAACACATCGGCGCTGAAGCGGCATCTTTCATCGTCGTAGCAAACAGGCTGCCCATTGATGCCGTTGTAGAAGACGACGGGCAGGTGGACTGGACCGAGGCGCCCGGGGGTTTGGTTTCAGCTTTAGCGCCGGTGCTGCACGGTCGCGAGGCGGTGTGGATCGGTTGGTCGGGTGTGGCTGCAGATACCCACTCTGATCCGGTGGTTCCGCCGGCCAAGATGGGTTCTTATCACCTCGTGGATGTGCCGCTGTCTACCGACATGGTGCAGTTGTATTACGAAGGATTCTCAAACAGCACTTTGTGGCCGCTCTACCACGATCGAATTGTCGCGCCGGAATATCACCGCGACACCTGGAACTCCTACGTTGATGTCAATTTGCAGTTCGCTGAAAAGGCGGCAGAGGTTGCCGCACCCGGGGCGATCGTGTGGGTTCACGACTATCAACTGCAACTGGTTCCCTCCATGCTGCGCGCCCTTCGTCCAGACCTGCGCATCGGTTTCTACCTACACATTCCGTTCCCGCCGGCGGAGTTGTTCTTGCAGTTGCCGTGGCGCCAGCGCATCGTTGAGGGCCTGCTCGGCGCCGATCTCGTGGGCTTCCAAACACCTTTTGGTGCCAGCAATTTTTGCGAAGTGACCTCGCTGCTGCTGGGGCACGATTTTGATTTCGATGCCAATGACGGTGGCTGGATCAACGTGGCTTCGCCTCGCCGAGTTCAGGTAGATGCTTTTCCTATTTCGATTGATGTCGCGTCTCTGAGCGAACTCGCCGCTACACCGCGGGTGCAGGCGCGGGCCAAGCAGATTCGCCATGAACTGGGCGACCCGCAACACTTCTTGCTCGGCGTTGACCGTATGGATTACACCAAAGGTATTCATGTGCGCCTGCGTGCTTTCGTTGAACTTCTTGAGGACCGCATGCTCGATCCGGCCACCACGGTGATGCTGCAGATCGCCACGCCGAGCCGTGAGCAGGTGGAGGAGTACCAGAAGTTGCGCGAGGAGATTGAGTTGCTCGTGGGTCGTGCGGCGGGCGCTTTCGGTGAGATTGGCGAAGTGCCGCTGCGCTATATGTACTCGGGGTTGCCGCACGAGGAGCTTGCTGCGTTTTACGTCGCAGCCGATGTGATGCTGGTGACGCCATTTCGCGATGGAATGAATTTGGTAGCCAAGGAATATGTTGCCTGTCAGGTGGACGACAACGGCAGTTTGGTGTTGAGCGAATTTGCCGGTGCCGCCCTTGAGCTGCCCCAGGCGTGGCTGGTCAACCCGCATTCGCTGGAGTCGGTGAAAGAGACGATTATGACCGCTATTGGCACTACGCCAGATGATCGCCGTCGCCGCATGGCCGCTATGCGGGCCTACCTGAGTGAACATGATGTGGCTCGCTGGGCGAGGGAGTTTCTCGAAGCACTCGAAGATACTCGGCCGTAGGCTGATTACTTGTGTGGCAGTGGGTGGCCCCGGAGCAGGTGGGCGGATTGCCGTGGTGGCCGGTGGCCTTGGTCATCGCCATCCTGGTGCTGTTTAACCTGCTTTTTCAGCGAGTAGCCCCTACCAACCAGCACCTGCTGTGGTCGATTGGTGGAACCTTTGGGCTATTGGCTATCGGGCTGCTCGACGGTAACTCCTGGACCGACATGGGGCTGGGCTGGAGTTATCTGTTCTGGGGCTTCATGTGGGCGCTGGCCAGCATCGCTTTGGTAACCGTGGGTTACGTCGTCACGGCAGCATTTCGTCGCGGCCGTGATGCCTTGCACGATGAACGAGTAAGTTCGCTGTCTGGTCCACGCCTGATGTTCAATGCGTTGGTTGAGGTGCCTTTCGGGACGGTGCTGTTCGAAGAAATCGCTTTTCGGGCGGTGCTTTTCGCCATGTTGGCCCGCAGATTCGGGGTGGTGCCGGCCATCATTATTTCGGCGATCCTGTTCGGGCTCTGGCACATTTTGGCGTCAATCGGGTCCCATGAACAAAGCGCTGCACTGGGCAGCGTTGTAGGAACGGGCAAACGTGCCGCGATTTTGGCCGTGGTGCTGTCTGTTGTGACCACGACCATTGCCGGTGTGGTCTTTGCGCTGCTGCGCATTGTGTCGGGCAGCGTCATTGCCCCGATGGGCCTGCACTGGGCAACCAATGGCCTGGGCTACTTTTTTTCTTGGAGTATTATCCGCGCACGCGCGCGACGTGACCGGCGCTGAGATGTCAGGATAGGGAGGTGCGCCAAAAACATGCTGAGAAAATCGTCGTGTCCAAAGTTGACGAAGGCGTAAGCGAAATAGTCACGGTGATTCAAACGCGCGGGCAGTTGATGTATGACCGGTGGTCGTCGGTTCCCATCTTTGTGGGCTCAATGATGTGGATCGTCGCCATCACCTTCCAGGTGAATCCAGACCTCAGCCCGGTCTACAACGTTGAAGGCATCGCTTTGCAGGGCATTGTTTTCTTCATCTTCCTTGGTGATTTGCTCGTTCGCTTCACCTTGACCAAGGAGCGCAAGGGCTTTTTCAAGAAAAATTGGTTTTTGTTTGTCGCGCTGCTTATCCCACCATTGCGCATCATCTTTTTGATTGTTGCGTTGCGCCGATCGGCTCGAGGGGAAGTAAGTCTGACCGCACAAATCGGCCTCGCAACCGTTTACGCGGTCACGACGGTGGTGTTTCTCGGCGCCCTATTCACCCTCACCGCCGAAATCAATGCACCGAAAGCAACCATCACCTCCTATGGCGATGCCGTGTGGTGGGGGTTTGTGACGGTGACCACCGTGGGCTACGGCGATTTCACGCCGGTGACCACTACCGGGCGCACCATCGCGGTGGTCATTATGTTCACCGGAGCGGCTGCTGTGGGTGCGCTCACGGCGACTTTGGTTGCGTGGTTCTCTGCTCGTGCGGCGCGGCGTACCGCTGCTGCCGGCCCCGCTGGAATTAGTGCTGCTGACCAGGTAGACCCGGGGACACCACGGGAGGCCACCATTGAGGCTGTGCACCATCGGCTCGGGGTGATAGAGGCCCAACTCAGCGACTTGCTCCAGCGCATCGAGCCTGCATCCGTGGTGGAGAATGCGTTCGCGACTGAGGCGCATGGGGCTCGTGTGACGGATGAGGTTTCAACGGAGACGGACACACCCGCGAAGTCCGGGGGTGAATGACACAGGTGGTATTCGACCCCTACGATTGCGCAGAGCGTTGGCACGAGGATGTGCCCGGCGCTGTGGCGACACCGCCGCAACCGATCGGCAATGGAGGCGATGACACGATGGAACCGGTGCGGTCACGACTGGATCCGCAGTCTGCCGCCGAGGCAATGTCTGATCGAGATCGCCGCATCCTGGAATTTGAACGTCAGTGGTGGAAGTACGCCGGTGCCAAAGAGCAGGCCGTTCGCGATCTGTTCGACATGAGCTCCACCCGCTACTACCAAATTCTTAATGCATTGATTGATACCCCTGAGGCCATGGCCGTCGACCCGATGCTGGTGAAGCGGCTGCAGCGCATGCGCGCTACCCGTCAGCGCACCCGTTCGGCTCGCCGACTGGGAATCGAACTAGATCCCCGCTCCTAGCCTGGGCGTTATCGACAGGTGCCCGATCCGGCATGGATGCCAGCGGCGGTCGCTCCCACACCATCACCTCGTGGGTTTTCGTGTGCAGTCCGTGTGCGTCGGAATAGAACTGAACCAGCGACGGGGATCTGGCTGGGTCCGCTTGCTGCCCTCGCCGAATCCGCGCATCCGGGTCAAGCCGACGCAGCGCGGTCTGCCATATTTCCGCTGCCATGCGGCCCAGCCGCTGCTCGTCATGATGGCGATGTACCCGCACCCCCAGATCCACTTGGGCGATCGCTGACACCCCGAGGCTTTCGGCGGTATCCACTAGTAGAGCGAATTCCACCCCGTAGCCAACGGGAAAGGGTAGGGACTCCAGCAGGGTGCGACGCGCGGCGTATTCACCAGCCAGAGGTTGGGCCACTCCGGCAAGCATCGGCCAGTGGGCATTAAGAAGCGGTCGAGCCACCAGCTCGGTGACCCGGCCGCCACCGGCTGGGATCGCCCCGGTTTCGGTCATGAGTGGGCGTTCATAGACCGCTTTCACCAGGGCGATCTGGGGGTCAGCCAGCAGTGGCGTGAGTAGGCCGACGACGTAGTCGGGGGTGAAGGAATGCAGATCGGCGTCGATGAACACCACGAGATCGCCGGTGGTGGCTGCAAGCGCCCGCCACATCGCTTCGCCCTTGCCCGGGAGTACCGGCACGTCGGGATAGGCCGAACTGCGATCAAGGACGCTGGCGCCAGCAGCAGTGGCTACCTCCGCGGTGCTATCGATACTGCCCGAGTCCAAGACGACCAGGTGATCGACCAGTGGTGCGGCCGGACTCATCAAGTGTTCGCGAATGGCAGCGACGATGGCCCCTACCGTGGCCTGCTCATTCAGCGCCGGCAATATGACCGTGATGTGCGCGCCGTTTTTTCGGCCCACGAGGGTGGCGATGTTGGGCCACGGGGGAGCGAAGGTGCGCTGGTCGAACCAAGCTGTCGCCTCCGGCTCCACATTGCCCAGTCTGACCTATCCAACCGATTTGCACTCACAAGGGCAGAGTGCTAATACTGTGGGTAGCACTCGACCACGTTGAGTGCCAATCAGCAAGAAGAAATGAGCAAGGATCGGTGAGGTTCACGCCCGATGCGTGGGCCGTCCGTCGCGGGCACCGATCACCATTTCCAGTAGTTCCTGGAGGAACACCACCCCATGGCAAAGATGATCGCATTCGATGAGGAGGCCCGGCGGTCTCTTGAGCGGGGCATGAATATTCTCGCCGACGCCGTCAAGGTCACCCTCGGCCCCAAAGGCCGCAACGTAGTCCTCGAAAAGAAGTGGGGTGCCCCCACGATCACTAACGATGGCGTGTCCATCGCTAAGGAGATCGACCTGGAGGACCCGTACGAGAAGATCGGCGCAGAGCTGGTCAAAGAGGTTGCGAAGAAGACCGACGACGTTGCCGGCGACGGCACCACGACCGCCACCGTTCTCGCTCAGGCATTGGTCAAGGAAGGCCTCCGCAACGTGGCCGCCGGCGCCAATCCCATGGAGTTGAAGAAGGGCATTGAGCGGGCTACTGAAATTGTCTGCCAGCAGTTGCTGGACATGGCCAAGGACGTCGAAACCAAAGAGCAGATCGCCTCAACGGCAGCTATTTCAGCCGGTGGCGACACTGAGGTGGGCGAACTTATCGCTGAGGCGATGGACAAGGTCGGTAAAGAGGGTGTTATCACCGTCGAAGAGTCCAATACTTTCGGGCTTGAACTTGAGCTCACCGAAGGTATGCGCTTCGACAAGGGTTACATCTCGCCCTACTTCGTCACCGACACCGAGCGCATGGAAGCTGAACTTGAAGATCCCTATGTGCTGATTGTGAACTCCAAGATTTCTGCGGTGAAAGATGTGCTGCCGATTCTGGAGAAGGTCATGCAGTCGGGCAAACCGCTGATGATCATTGCTGAAGACCTTGAGGGCGAAGCACTTGCCACCCTGGTTGTCAACAAGATCCGCGGCACCTTCCGTTCCGTTGCCGTGAAGGCCCCTGGCTTTGGTGACCGTCGCAAGGCCATGCTGCAAGACATCGCGATCCTTACCGGTGCTCAGGTTATTTCTGAAGAGGTGGGCTTGAAGTTGGAGACCACCGACCTCAGCCTGCTGGGCCGCGCCCGCAAGGTCGTGGTAACCAAGGATGAGACCACCATCGTTGAAGGCTCTGGCGATCCCGATCAGATTGCTGGCCGGGTCAACCAGATTCGCGCCGAGATCGACAACTCAGATTCTGACTACGACCGTGAGAAGCTGCAGGAACGCCTGGCCAAGCTGGCCGGTGGCGTTGCTGTTATCAAGGTCGGCGCAGCAACCGAGGTCGAACTCAAAGAGCGTAAGCACCGCATCGAGGATGCCGTGCGCAACGCCAAGGCTGCAGTTGAGGAAGGCATCGTCCCCGGTGGCGGCGTCGCTCTCATTCAGGCCATGGCTGCTGCCAACAAGGCCATTGATGCACTCGGCCTTGCTGATGAGCAGGCCACCGGCGCGAACATCGTGCGCCAGGCCGTCAACGCACCGTTGAAGCAGATTGCGGAGAACGCCGGACTCGAAGGTGGGGTTGTGGCCGAGAAGGTCAAGGAACTCCCCGCCGGACAGGGCCTCAACGCAGCCACCGGTGAGTACGTCGACATGATCAAGGCCGGCATCATTGACCCGGCCAAGGTCACCCGTTCGGCGCTGCAGAACGCTTCTTCCATCGCGGCACTGTTCTTGACCACCGAAGCTGTGGTTGCCGACAAGCCGGAGAAGGACGCACCGGCCATGCCGGGCGGCGACATGGGCGGTATGGACTTCTAGGAAGTCCCAAGAAATATAGACTTCTAGGAAGTCTTGATTGATTGCTCCACATGTGGGGGCGGTACCCGATGGGTACCGCCCCCACATGCATGGGAGGCGTGCAAGGATCACCTGCCATGGGCACACCACACGCCACGGGCCACTGGATGATCAAGCCAGATGCCCTGGTCAACATGCGCACCGAACGCATCGGACCCACATCGCTGGAAGTGCGTGCCCCGGTCGCCGGTGGCGAGTTGACGGTGTCGGCCAAGAAGGTGGCGCTGTCGCTGCAACTGTCACTGGCCCGATTGAAGGCGTCTAACTTCCTCATGCAGGGTGCCGCACGTGCCCTGGTGAAGCGCTACGACGGTGATGTGTTGACTTTTGCGGCCGAGGGCGCCGTGGGGGAGATGCCCTGGAAGGTGAGTGGTCAGGCGAAGGCAGGCAGCGTTGATGTGCCTATGACCATCGAGGCATCCCCCGATCCGATCGGCGGACCCACCTCGTTGAGGGTGGGCGGCACCGTCACCATGAACGATATTGAGATCCCCATTCCAGGCCTGTCCGGCATAAGTTCGGTCACCTTCGATCTCACCGGTCTGCTCGACCTGATTTCACGCTGACTATTCGCTCAGATCAGATTCCTGTGCGGTTAAGTCTGCTGCGTCCATAATGCGGTAGGCGTAGCCTTGCTCAGCGAGAAATCTTTGTCGGTGCTGGGCGAAGTCGGCATCTACTGTGTCGCGGGCGACGATCGCATAGAAATGCGCGGTGCGCTGGTCGCTTTTGGGGCGAAGCAAGCGACCTAGCCGCTGGGCTTCTTCCTGCCGGGACCCAAATGCCCCACTCACCTGAATGGCTACCGCTGCCTCGGGTAGGTCGACGGAGAAGTTCGCCACCTTGCTCACCACGAGCACGCGAATTTCGCCGGTCCTAAACGCGGCGAATAACCGCTGACGTTCTTTCACCGAGGTAGCCCCGGTGATCAGCGGCACCTGCAGGTGTTCGGCGATGTCGCCGAGTTGATCTAGATACTGACCAATGACCAGTGTTTGATCGTGCGGGTGGGAATTGAGAATCGTTTCGACCACGGCATTCTTCGCCGGTGATGATGACGCGAGGCGGTATCGGTCTTCCGGCTCTGCCACGGCATAGACGAGACGTTCAGATTCTGGCAGGGTGACGCGCACTTCAAGACAGTCGGCGGGGGCAATGTAGCCCTGTGCCTCAATGTCTTTCCAGGGCGCGTCGTATCGCTTAGGGCCGATCAGGCTGAACACATCGCCCTCGCGACCATCCTCTCGCACCAGCGTGGCGGTGAGCCCGAGGCGGCGACGAGATTGAATATCGGCGGTGAAACGAAAGATAGGTGCCGGTAGCAGGTGGACTTCGTCGTAGATGATCAAGCCCCAGTCGTGGGTGTCGAAGAGATCAAGGTGGGCGAAGACACCTTTGCGCTTGGTGGTGAGTACCTGATATGTGGCAATGGTGACCGGGCGGATCTCTTTACGTGCACCGGAGTATTCGCCGATCTCATCCTCGGTCAGGGTGGTGCGCTTGAGTAGTTCATCTCGCCATTGGCGAGCTGAGACGGTGTTGGTGACCAGAATCAAAGTGGTGGCCTTCACCCTGGCCATTGCTGCTGCGCCAACGATGGTTTTTCCTGCACCACAGGGCAAAACGATGACGCCGGAGCCGCCGCTAATGAAACCTTCAACGGCATCACGTTGATAGTCGCGCAGGTGCCAGTCGCTTCCGGCTGTGTCATCGAGAAGGGCGATGTCATGTGCTTCGCCATCGACATAGCCGGCGTAGTCTTGGGCAGGCCACCCTAGTTTTAGGAGCAGTTGTTTCA
>Ga0115564_10001553_pt1 | contig 20921 bp, 16 predicted proteins | sample COGITO_mtgs_1105_7_FD_88680 | JGI IMG/M metagenome (GOLD analysis project Ga0115564, IMG submission 88680) | Pelagic marine microbial communities from North Sea - COGITO_mtgs_110523 | ecosystem: Environmental > Aquatic > Marine > Epipelagic | place: Germany:Helgoland, sampling site Kabeltonne...
AAAGACGACGGTGCACCTGTCTGATCTGCACGATCAAAACTCAATACAAACTCACTATCTTCAACATCGGTTTCAAATCGCTGCTGATAAGAATGCACGACACCCAAACTGATTTGATTCAAGATGGCTTCTTCATCTTCTACGAGAACACTGAGTTGATCACCCGCTGAAAGATCTACATATGTCGTCGATGTAACCCCACCAACACGCAACATCGTACTGACATCAGAACCTGTACCTTCACCTTGAGTAACAACGGTATAGTCTAGATACATTCCCGCTGTCGTTACTTCTTCCGACTTCACTTCAGTACAAGCGATTGCCCCTAGAGCCACGAAGGGCATCCACATTGTTGTTCGAACTGTCATAATATTTTCTCCTTATTGTAAATACACATTTTGCGTTCTATAATTTCATATTTTAAACCATCTTCTTCAAACCATCTTCTTCAAACTATTTTCTTCAAACTATTTTCATAGTTGAACCAATCAATATTGTACAGAATATAATATTATACATGGTTGCCCACAATCCCTGTATTGCTTCATACCCGAGATCTGGCTTACACCAATGCCTAAGTCTTCTTGCAATTTAAATGCCAATGTTGTTGATTCCCTATTGTTGTGTCGGTAACCACTGGTTTCCATAATTCAAACACCACTCTGCCCGTTCCGTATTCCCTTCGGCTTTATAGGCGGCTGCAAGTGCCAACCAACTGTGTCCCCACTGTTCAAGTGGCCACTGCTCTGCAGATTGTTCAACCCACATATGATGTGTTAACATCGGGATCTCAATCGATGGGGCCATCTCACTCAAATGAGCCTCCACTTGTGATGGCAGAGGAATGGCTTGATTCACCGGTATAAACTGCATCCAATACCCACCGAATGGAACGGATGGGGGCAATGCTACTTCAGTTCTGCCCAGACCATCATCGACCTCGCCCACCAATCCCAATACCGTAAATGCAGGCCCTGTATGATGCTGAAGCACTTCTAGCATCGTATGTCCAGACAGTCCATTCGATCTTATCTGATATTGATACCAGTCATAGCCAAGCAATCTAGGAAAAACAAACTGTACTTGCTGGCACTGCCCCAACAGTTCTTGGCCCAACACACTACCAAAAACAGCACCATCTCCAGCCACAAACACCAAGGCATCCTCTGGAAACATTTGACAGGAATGATCCAACCATCGCTGCATTCGAGTATCAAATCGACCCGCCATGACATGATGTTGACTGAACATCACCAATGGTATCAACCAAAACAATATAGTGAAGTCCCTTGTCCAAAAGGAGATTCGCTCAAAAACCCAGCAACACCCCATTCCCACAAACGGCATCCACAAAACCATAGAAGCGACGAAGAATCGATTGCTGTGTGCTAGATGTGTAGAATCTGTTTGTAAACCAAACAATGCCAGCACCCCTATCGATGCAAATAACCAAGACAATATCGTCATCAACAGTTCGAATCGAAAACACTGTTGGACATTCCGTATTGGCAACACTACACCCAACAAACCAAGACAAAACACGCACCAAGATTCTAAAACCAAGGTTTTGAGATACTCTACCGGCGTCCCCCACCATGTACCTGCATTCGCATGGTGTGTGATTTGAAATGTACCGTAGTCTGTCCGTAAAAAATATCGAATCAAATCTGGGACATCTCGAATTTGTCCCCAAGACCAACCCGTGTGTTCTTCATTCCACAGTAAACCATAAGAGCATAACCCCAAACCAACACCGATTAGCCAAATCCACCAAGATTGTCTATACCTCCAAACCAGCAGCAGAATCATAGGTAGAGCCAACACAAACAAGTGGTGTGTTCCCAATCCCAAACACAACAACCCTCCAAACAGAAAGGAGTGCCATCGAGCATATTGCTGTTGAATAAGCAACCAAAACAATCCAGCATACACCAAAGACAGTGCTGGAAAAGCCTCAGGAATCGTAGAATATCGAATCCAGAGAGGTTGCACCGCCAAAATACTCGTTACCCACAAGGCAATCGCCCCACGTTTGAACAGTCTTGTCAATGCATCAAAGACAAAGACCAGTGCTATCGAATGCAATACCCCCATCGCCAAAGCCGTATTCCAAATGGGATTGTCACTACACCATTGAAATAAAGAACCCCACAAAGACAACAATGGATAGCCAGGAGGATGGATGCGAATGTCTTGTACCGCTGCCAGAACAAATTCCGAAGAATCCGATGCTTGTAAGCCCTTTGTAGAGGCATACCCAACCCATAGTGTATGTGCCACAAACACTATGAGGCACAACAAAGGTTGCCGGATCAGTTTCGACTGCCCTTCTTCAACACCGTCCTCTGCAGTCATAGACATCTCGAGGTGGTGTCAGTGACTTTAGGATGCGTACTTACTGACCAAATCGGCAAATCGGGGCATGGCATCCCCAATGTATTGTACCGCTTTGGGACGAAGTGTATTGTAAGCGCGAACAATATTTTTAAACTTACTTCGAGCGGCTCTCTGATCCGTAATCCCCAATAATGCATTGGCAATTACCGCACTGTTACTCGAAAAGAACGCTCGCGGGTTGGCTCCTTTTGCTTGACAATCTTGCCAAAAAGGATCGACCTTCACAGCCAGTTCATCAATCAAATCGTCTAGTGTATGTCGAATCATACCTGGCTTAATGGCTTTCAACGTTTTGAAAGCTGCTTTAACCCCCATTCCTGAAAGCCCTTTTTTTGAGGATACTTCAGCATCGAGCATTTTCTCGCAATCGGTGATGACTTGAGGACGAATCGCAGGATCTTTCAAAACTTCAACAAGAGAGCCCATTGTATATTCCTTGGATAGAGTGGTGATGGTAAAAATATGAACTGTTTACGGTTTAGAATAACGTCCGAACACTGTTGATACCAAAATCATTATTCAATGTTCATGCAATTATTGATTATGTGACAACGATTATGGCGCAGCCGTTTCTTCACACTCTGGTACATACAAATCTTCATTGCTGATCATCTGCTTATAGAACCATGCAATGTATTTGTGGCCGTGACAAGAATACTGCGATTTTTGTGCGTATGCTTTTGCAAAACACTTTTCAGAATACTCATGATCATAATCATTTTGCATTTTTACGATATCTGTTCCGGGATCTTCTTCCGGAAGTTTGTCTGTGGTATAGCTGCGCAACCAAAATGGAATTGCATCACACATCGCTGTAAAAGCAGGGCGTTCCGCATTGCCTTCGGCCAGTTTCAAGCTTCTTAAAATAGCCGCTCGAACATCTCGATCTTCTTCAAGCGTCATTGCCCGTTTTCGTAAACATCGTATGGCCGATACAGATTTTGTTTTTTCCAAAGCTGCGATTGCTGCGGCTCGGACTTTGGGAGATGTATCATCCATCATTGCCGTACACAGAACCTCTTCAGCACGATCTCCAGCGTGAGCACGATACGCCTTCATCGCAGCTGCACGTACATTTTCATCTTCATGGGGCAGCGCTTCCTTAATCAGTTTTCGCGCTCCCTTTTCTTCAGTATGCAAACCAAGCATATCAACGACAGCAGCTTTTACTTCCGCATCACCATCATCAAACAAAGCGGCTGTGGAATCAAAATTGTCGGTATACCCACCCACTGCTCGAATGGCAACAGCACGAACATCTGAAGCATCAGAGCCATTCTCTGCTATTTTCATTAGAGCCGCATTTACTGCCGGAGCTGGTACACCACCCAAATGATGAATCGCCTCTGCACGCCCAACGAGACTGGTGTCTTGGATTAACTCAGCAGCCACACGAGCCACCGCATTGCGCTTCTCTCCTTTCAAACCTTCGAGTACCCCCAAACGAAAAGCCTTACTATCAGAATCTACCAATCCTTCTTTGAGACAGTCTTTTGTCTGTTCCGGTTCAAAGATGCGCAACTGTTCTGTTGCAAATTGTTGGAGGTCCTCATCACTGGATTTCAAGGCTGTACAGATGGTCTTGATATCTTTTTTGGGTACAGCGGTTTGAATATCTGATTTGGTAATCGTGTTGGGATTGGTTTCCACTCCTGTACACGCAAGTAATACGGTCAACGTCAACATTCTCATTGGTATATCCTCTAGATTTTCTGGATTCGTTCAGGAACATGTTGCAATCTGGCAATACAGTCCCACAAAATACATGACTTGAGCCTTCTACTAATGGGAAGACGTAAGACACAAACATAGGTCTGAACATAGCCCAATCGAGTAAAAATAACCAGTGTAAAGAGTACCTACTCTGCCCCAGCCCCTCTAGAACGGACCAATCGAAAACCGATATGCTCGGCCCCAAGATGCGCTGGAAAATCTACACCGTTGTCCAAACGGGCAACGTCTAAGGTCGAGGTAAATCCACCGCCTCGAACCCTACGAAGCTCTGCTCTTTCAGGTGTGTCCCAGCACCACTCCCATACATTCCCTGTCACATCACACAGTTCATAACCGTTCCGTTCCAGAATACAGACAGGGTGACGAAGTAGATCAGAGTTTTCCTTAACCCAACCAACTGTCGGAGCAGATTCTGAATCCGCGTAAGGCATTTTTGCATCTTTCGAAGAGAAACCAATCCACTCCTCATCTGTTGGTAAACGATACCCATCACAGTCTTTTTTGAACTCAATCGTTTTTCCATTAGAATTGTGGTAACACTGCGTCAAGCCTTCAAGAATACTCATTTGATTTGCAAATTCCAATGTTTGTGCCCAATTTAAATTGCTTTTGGGACATTTTGAACCGCAAATATCTTCTTGGTCCTCTCCTTTGATTTGTTGCCACAATCCAACTGTTATTTCCGATTCACCCACCATCAAATCTCCAATCGGATGCATTGTATAGCCAAGCAATCCAGGACATGACCAATCTGTCTGATGAATAAATTCTCCAAACCCCAGTTCCCCTGTCACCTGAGCCTTCGACGAGGTACATTCACGTTCTCCATACCACAGTTTCAGTACATGCTCTTCTCTCATGGAAGCCTTGGACGACATCCATACATTTGAATTACGGGCAACCATAGGAATCCCATTCATCGTCAACACAAAAGATTCTTCAGCTGGAAGATTCTCCACGCCAACCACAACATCTCTAGTACATCCAATACTCAATAAAAACAGCAACCATCGCATTGTATTCTCCACACTTATCGTCGAAAAATCCTCTACTCACCATATCGACAATGCAGCCAAAAGTCGATATATTTGAAGTATGAATGTATACTTGGAATTTTTAGGGTGCCGATTAAATGAAGCAGAACAAGCCTCATGGCAACGTCAGTTTCACAGCATGGGTCATACCGTTGTAGAATCTGCCGCTGATGCTCATGTAATGGCAGTCAATACCTGTGCCGTTACCAATGAAGCGTCTCGTAAATCGAGAAAAAGATTGAGGGATCTTCACAAAGGGAATCCTTCAGCAAAATTAGTCGCGACCGGTTGCTATGCCACTTTGGCCAAAGACACGATCGCAGAACAACTTCATGTTGATATGGTCGTCAGCAATACAGACAAAGCCTCCATGGCCAAACAGATCTTGGATACTTGGGGTGACGATATGCCATTCCTTGCAAAATCGGCTGAAGCCCAACCTGCATTTGCCCAAACACGAACTCGTGCATTCGTAAAAGTCCAGGATGGATGCCATAACCGCTGCTCTTTTTGTATTGTGAGTACCGCCAGAGGTGCTGAACGTTCTATTCCAATTGCAGATGTCGTCTCAAACATTCGTTCACTACATGGAGATGGGCATCAAGAAGTCGTACTCGCTGGCGTTCACTTGGGAGGCTATGGCTCCGACACCGGTGAAAATCTCCGATCTCTCATTGAAGCCATTCTCAAGGACACCAATGTCCCAAGAATCCGAATTGGTTCTCTAGAGCCATGGGACTTTCCAGAACACTTCATGGAGTTGTGGGACAATCCTCGAATGTGTCCACACTTGCATCTACCCCTACAATCTGGTTCGAACAGTGTGTTGCGAAGAATGATCCGACGGTGTTCTATTGAAAGCTACGAACGTCTTGTCTCTCAAGCTCGTACTCAAAATCCCAATTTCAATCTTACGTCTGATTTGATTGTGGGATTTCCTGGCGAGACAGAAACAGAATTTCAAGAGACCATGGAAACCGTCCAACGGATTGGGTTTGGGGACATGCATTTATTTTCGTATTCAGACCGACAAGGTACGCCGGCTTCGCGAATGTCCAAGAAACTGTCAAAAGTACAGATTAGAGAGCGTATTCAGCGTATCAAGCCAATTGTTATGGAAGCCAAAAATGCATTTTTAGAGGCTCAAAATGGACGCTGTGACTCTGTACTTTGGGAACGAGATGCCAAACAGGTCACGCCTTCAAAAAGGTTGGTCTTGGATACCCCAGCAGATACGCCAAATGCTCTATCATCTTCCACACAACTCCGTTGGCGAGGATACACATCGAATTATCTTCGAGTCCATACGATTACAGATGATCAGACTGCATTGTTCAATCAAATCACACCAGTCTTGGTCAACGGCATTGATTCCAATGGAGATCTGAGTGTCAAAAGGATCTGATTATAATTGTTGATAGTCAACAGCAATAATCAACGGTAAAGATCTGTGTATCTCAATCCAAGGAGTCCTTCTTTACCAAAGAACCGTTGAGAGACTGGTCTACAACGCAAAACCATGAAAATGTGTTATAATTGTGCACAACAAAGAGGAAAGCATGTCAACCATTCGTCCTACATCATCATTGTTTCCCAATGCACCGGTTCGCATCGTCGATGTAACAGCTCGAGACGGACTGCAAAATGAAACAGACATCGTCCCTACAGATACAAAGTTGGAACTCATTCAACACTTGGTCGATGCTGGACATAAAGATATTGAAGTTACAAGTTTGGTACGTCCTTCATGGATACCACAACTGGCTGATGCTGAACTGTTATTGCGCAATTTACCTGTTGCAGAAGACGTTCGATTCTGGGCACTCATTCCAAATAGAAAAGGAATGGAACGGGCGCTGAATGTTGGCGTCAAACATGTCGCCACGTTTATGTCGGCTTCCAACACGCACAATCGTAAAAATCTCAATCGAACACAACTTGAAAGCCTCGAAAACATTCGCATCGTAACCGAAATGGCATTGGATGAAGGCGCTACAGTACGTGCATATTTATCTACTGTTTTTGGGTGTCCCTATGAGGGTGATGTCGCTGTTGAAACCACTGTTGAACTGACACAAAAACTGTTGGCATTGGGGATCTCTGAGATTTCATTGGGTGACACAACGGGTATGGGCAATCCTGTACTTGTTGAAAAGGTCATCCAAGGACTAATTGACGCCAACGTTCCACTCGATAAGATTGCCCTGCACATGCACGATACACAAGGCACTGGCTTGGCTAATATCTTAGCGGGTTACCAAATGGGGGTTCGAACCTTTGACGCTTCCACTGCAGGTGTCGGTGGATGTCCCTATGCTCCTGGTGCTTCAGGAAATGTCGCAACAGAAGATCTAATCAATCTGTTTCACAAAATGGGTTGTGATACTGGTGTTGATCTCGAAAAAGCAGCTATGGCAGGTCAGTTTCTAGCGAATGCTTTACAAAAGCCTCTTCCTGGTAGTTTTCACAAATACTTCTCGGCATCTTGTTCCACTTCTGACAAAACAACTGCCTAATGGAAAAGAAAGCCTTTTTAAAAGTATTGAGCGGTCCGGAAGAAGGAAACAATATCCCTCTAGAAGATTCTGCGATGGTGATTGGCCGACGTAAAGGGGATATTATTATTCCCGATCCTCTAATTTCTTCCAAGCATGCCAAAATCTTTAAAATGGATGACGGTTGGTACATCGAAGACTTGCACTCTACAAACGGCTTAACTGTAGATGGAAAACTCACTCAACGAATGCGACTCACTCCAGGGGCAGAAATCGTCATTGGGAACAGTACATTGGTCTTGTTTGTCGGCTCTCCAAAGACAGAACAGCCCTCTCCAATTCAAGAAAGCAGCCCCGCGATTGAAATCGCATGGTTGTTGGATGAAGAACTGGAGGCAGATGCGCAAATCAAAGGATTGGACAATATTTCCAACGAATTACGGGTGCCTCCTAATTTCAATGCGGACATTGAAGTGATCAATGGTGCCGATGTTGGAAAAGTATTTCCTGTCGGTGTTGGAACATTGGTCATTGGACGATTGCATGGAGAAATTCCTTTATCGGATGTCGAAATTTCTCGTCGGCATGCCCTATTGGAGATTTTCAGTCGAGACATGATCTTTTTGAGAGACTTGAATTCAACCAATGGTACGTACCACAATGGACGAAACATTGAACGCAGCAAGATGCACACAACCGACACCATAGGTCTGGGATCTTCCCTTTTACGGTTGCGTATCAAAAACTGAGTACATACCAAGTTCACTCTCCGCTCTCCAAAGAGTGCTTTCCTCAGACAACTCAATATACAGAACAAAACCGTTGAACGGTTCAGTCAACTTCAACTATCGACTTACCATTCAATCTCAAACCATTGGCCGGCATTGAAAGATACGTAGGGATATCCCCAACCATCGGGATACTGATCACAATAGTATTCTGGTGGACCACACCAACCAGAAGCAAAGCCAATCTCAAACTGATCCAGCGCCAAATCCAAATCAACACTGTCAAATGACCAAATTATGTGGTAGGCATCCGGGTAAGAAATCGTTAACGTTCCCAACGGTTGGAAACCAACGCCGGAAATATATCCTTGCAACGTTCCTACACCAGATTGAACGACCCAACGATAATAAGCGTACCCAGAGCCGCCAGAACGACCCCAAGCCTCAATAAAAGTGGTTGTTGGATCGACAATGGTCGACGAAGCGATTCGCATTTCCACTACTGTACCCGTGACACGATACTCTACACTTTCCAAATCAACCGCAGTTGAATCCAAAGAGTCTGCAGAATCATCAAGCAGCGGAGATACACCAATCCAAGGCGTTTCTCCCAGCATCAGTTGTACTCTATCCGTATAAGTGTTCGTGTTGTCTTCCATCGTCAACAAAAAATCCAAGGTGTCTCCAACAACACCGCTGGTTACGGACACTAAAAAATCATCTTCGTCTTTCTGAGCACCTGCATTTAGAAAACCAAAAGAAGGGTTGTCATTGACGATCGTTGCTGATGCAGTCGATGTCGCTTCCAATGTCAATTCTCCTTGCACAACACCATTGGCACTTTGTCCTCCTGAATTGGAGATTTGAATCTCCAATTGGGCGCTCTCGTTGGGATCCAGACGCCCATCATCATTACCATCAGAATCCAATACAACCACTCCCGTAATCCCCAATCTTGGGAACGGTACTTCAACCAATACAGGAATGATCCAAGATTCGACTGCATCGGCCAGTAATACAGAAATCTCAACAGGCGTAGAGGAGGTATGGCTATCATCAATGTGAATGGTTGTACTTACAGTGTGGATCTCGTTACGCGTCCAAACATCTGCATCGACAACACCCAATTGTGAGGTCACAATTGTAACATCTGGATCATCACTGAATACAGACCCCACAACCATTCCTTGCGTATCGGCACCAAAATTTGCCAGTTCCACGAAAACAGGAACATTCGTATCTCCCGGTTGTGCATTCGTTGGACTGGTAGACAACACTTCAAAAACGGGTGGTGTTGGGACTTGCATTTCAACAGGAAAATCAGGGAATGCCACTGCTGTAGTTGATGTACCAACAACAATCGTTCCATACCCCACAGTAAAACTTTCTACAACCGTTGTACCCGTACTTGAAACCTGTAAAAACCAACGTTCAGCACCAGCTTCTGGTGGCAATACAGCAAATTGATCTGTCACATCTAAGGACAACTGATGTATTCCAACATCTAATATTGATTGATTCATCGTTTGAGACCATGTCGGTGACAAAGGATCTCCATAGCCTACCGTCGCTGTAACTTGAGATCGTTCAATCACATCGACAGTTGCCTGAGCCAATGATGGTTGACCGATTTGAATAAAGTCGGAAATGGTCCAAGTATCCTCTCCACAAACAACAACGGCATCCACAGGGACTCTTTGATGTGGATTAACAGAAGCAGCAATGGTTACCTCAAACTCTTGTAAAATGACTTCCTGACCAGCAATACTCCAACCATCTTCAATTACTTCAGCAGGGGTAACACCTTCACTAAAGTTGAGTGTCGTTGAGCAATCATCAGCAACACCATTGGTTAGATTCTCTACAATAACAGCGACCGTTGTGTCACTTGAAGGCTCTGTAGAAGGAGATGTGATTTCCAAGGCTAAGTCTGGTGCCAATTTACGTACATCAACATCATCAATGCTCCATTCATCAGAATTACTTCCATTCCACCGCCATCCAATATACACCAACTCTTCACCAGCATATTCAGACAAATCAATGTATCTGTGACGAGACCACTCTCCAGAAATGGGTACATCCAAGACCTCAACCAACTCAAAGTCACCATCTTCCGGCAATCGAGAACCTGTCGATAGCCACAATGAATGTTCTTCGAGCAAGTCTACCGCCAAACCAAACTCCCACCAGCCAACCATGATTTCCGTTTCTGTAGAAAAGTCCAACGGTGGGGAGATAAGCCAGTCTCTCAATTCTGGCATACCATCTGCACCACGCAAATGATACACAGAACTGGTACCAGTATGTCCTGCCGATTCGTTGAGTAGCCACTGAAATGTATCTCGTGTTTCTGAAGGGCTCCACCAATCCATATCCAGCAGGGTAATCTCTCCTGCCTCTAACTCAAAACTTTCCTCAAAAGGCAATGGACGCGATTCCGGAAAAACATCGACAACCATTGGAGCCGAAGGTCCACCCGATGGATAAAGAGCGGTTGCAATAGGACTACCCAAGTCTTCTGCTTTAATGTAAAATTCCACCCCTGGTAACGTTACCATATCAATGGTAGCACTCCATTCATCTGTATTCCCTTCAGATTGAAGGTCTAATTGTTCCCAGTAAGAAGACCCCACTCCTCGATAATACACAATGGCCGATTGAATCCCATCATCATCGGTAATATCGACAGTAATAGTCAAAGGCTGGCCATTGATTACCCTATCGGTTGGCGCTGTCCAAGAAATGGCAGGTGCTAAATTGGAGGACTCTGAGGCTGTGTCTTTTACCTCAGGTGTACAGGCCATTATCATCCACAATGATATCATGGTTGTTCACCAATCGAAGAATCTAGTACGCTTGGCTCGATCACAGGGCATTCTATACCTACGGCAGCATCCGCATTCATGCTGTTTTGAGGAATGGGTCTCTCATCTACATACAACCAACAATAGGTTGCACATTGACGTACAAGCTGTCCAGTTTCCGAATCATTCCAATCCGTACACGTAAAGCCAGATGGACAATCGTCATCCTGCTCACAAGAAACTCCACAAAAATCTCGTTGCAAACCCCAATGCATACAAACATTACCATTTCCACCACAATCCGAATTGATCTCACACTCTTTACAATAGATCCCAGATGCTTCGACACATTCTCCGGTAACGCCATTGCAAAACTCTTTAAAATCACAATCAATATGCGTGTCGGTACAAAATCCAGAGGCACAACTTTTGGTTTCTGGATCGCATACGTCTCCAGGATAACAATCTTCATCACCCTCACAACCTGCTACACAACTTCCATTTTTACAATGGTTTTCCATCTCACATTGTGCAGAGGTAGCACAAGATTGTGTAAGACAAACACCAGCCTGACAGGTCTCCCCAAATCCGCATGGTATGCTCTCTGTACACTCTGGAGCCTCTGTGGTACAACCTAGAAACATCAACATGGTCAACCAAATCATTGCGATCACTCCACACCTCCAGTTCCTGTGTCTTCACTGATGATGGCACCTGTTGGCAACAACTTGTACTCAGCCAATATGTAGGTTTCAGACTCAGGCAAACTGGCAGGGGTAAACAAAATGGCATTGTTTTCAATGATGTAGGTATAGTCAACACCGCGTTCCAACTCTCCTATCAACGAGTCGTCATTGTTTTCTGAGTATAAACTCACCGAGAGTGTTTCCAAATCAGGTAAACCAGACAACGCAAATTCCAACTGAAGTCCAGAAGCGACCAGACCCAACTCACTCGCAATCGGAGAGAAGTCGTCTGCACAAATACTCTCTACTTTGCCTTCTGTACGATTGACCAACTCAATATATTTGGGCCCGTAATACCCAACACCATTTTCCGAAACACAAGATGGCTCACCATCATACGGTGGCAAGTCTTTACCGACAACAGCCGATACATTCAGCATCGTGTGGTTTCGATACGCTTCATCACCTTTGAGATCTGTAAAATACTTTAAATACGTATGTGCTGAGTGTGGTGAGAAATCATCTTCATCGGAAATAAAAATGAGTGAAAGATTGGCTTCATCACGTAAGAAGCCTTGATTGTCAGAAGACAACAATGGTTCACTCAAAGCAATCTGTGCGGCTTCTAGACCCATCTCAATCCCAGAACCCGAAGTTCCAACAACAACCATCTCTTCGAAATTCTCTTGTACATCATCTTGACTAGAACTCAAAACAAAGACTTTATTTGCCAATGTCAAACCTTCGGAAACAACACCAACGTCTACCCCTCCGTTGAGACTTTGATCAGCAGAACGGCCAATAACCAAACGGTCATTTGCTTCTATAAAGGTATCTTCTGGCAACGCAAAGAAATTGCGCCCATCATCTTGAATCGCAAACCCCGTTAAGTTCAAACGAGTATCTGTAAGGTTTGTAAGTTCAACCCATTCTCCGAGTCCATCCACAATTCCTTTTGTATCCACCATGATTTCGGTAAAGATAATATCCCCAACCGTCGGTACAACACCCTCTGTCTCGTCCGTTGGCTCATCCGAAGGTTCGGTATTGGACTCTCCAGTATCCGTAGTACCCGTATCTTCTGTACCAGTGTCACCAGTATCTCCAGCAAACGGTGGTGGCGGTACATTGTTTGCACAAAGATGGTTCTCCGCACCAGGAGATCCCATATTCATATTCTCGGTCTCATACTCACTTCGTGCCGCACACCAATTTAGAATACTGGTGTTGGAAGTCGTGGCAAACTTGTCCGCAGAGAGTTGCATCGCCACGCCCTCTTCAAACGGCCATTCTCGGTCCCAACGTACTGCATCTACAGTTCGGCCCTCAGAATTGACCAACACCAACTCGTCTTCACCACCTCTAAATCGACCTGGAATATCTGTTCGATACGTATCTGTTGTCGTCACAGCAATCTGCCAATCAACATCCACCCCATTAAACGCGGAAATAAACGATTGAAAATTTCCAGCTAATTTGTTTTGCTCTTCAGCCATCGAACAAGAATCGTCGACCACCAATAAAACATCCACCGTATTGCGTCGTACCTGTTGGAATACATCCTTCTGATACTTACTGGTATAGGAATATTCAGAGCATCCAAACGCCCACAACATCCACATCATGATTTCTCCCTTATTATTGCAACGCTGGAGTAAGCCCTTCAGCCACTCTCAACATAATCGTATCTGCCAAGTCCGCATTTTGACTGTGCCAGTGAAAAGAAGAAAAGATTACCCTTCCACCACCTGCATTAAACCCAACCAACAACGGCACATCTTCTAAAGTGGCATAACCATCAGAGTCTGAAAGTCTATATTCAACATCCCCTCTGAGATATACATCCACATCATCCGCTACAGACTCCATGACACTCCAGTAGGTGAAGTCAAACTGCAAGGTGACTGCATCGGTTCCCAATTGTTGCTGCAACAGATCATCTGTCACACGAGCCACAACACTCGTCGACACACCTGACTGACCAACATCCCAACAGCCCTCTGTTGAATCACAACTCGATTCACGTGCAAACTGTATAGCATCGGGCCAACCCATTTCTACCAAATCTCCCGCCCAGTCAGACAGAACCAAAGAGTGGCCTTTTGAGGTAAAAGAATACAAGTTCTCTGCGATTTGGGGATTCGATACAAAAGCATCATCCACATCCATACTATTGTATTCTAAACTCCCGAGACCACGAGTCCCTGAATTGATAAACAGAACATCATATTCATTCATCACCAGCCCACCAGATTCAGTCTCACCTTCCAATAAATACTCTGCCGTCAGTTGAAAGGCATCTGGATTGATCTCAGGATTGTATACAGCTTGAGAGATAAACCCTTCAAACTCTGTGTAATCAATACCCATTCTGACCAACGATGCACCCATGTGATCAAAATCTCCACTGATCAAAGCAACATCGTCCCATCGCAAAGCCTTAATCTCTTGATCTGAGTTACAAGCAAACAGTGTGAAAAATATCCAAGAAGTCATCATTCTCATTACTCCAATACAAACTGAGTTGACAAAGAAATCACCGAATCCGACTGGTTCTCTTGATAGATACTTTCTGGAAAACCAAAGAGAGGTCCTTCAATGTAGCTGTATGCTGAAAACTGAACGGGCTCGGACTTCAGTTGTGACAGTTCTACTGCCGTCAACGCATGCGAACCGTCATCCCATGGCAACACACCCGCAAAGCCTCCCTTATCTATCTCTTCAATCGTTCCTGCAACACTGACAGAGAAAATCGCATCCGGATACGTCATCGCTGGTGTCCATTCCATGTTAAAGTCAGTCGTTTTGTCATGTACAAGTCCACACAGTTCTGGTGATATCCATTGCCAATCTGCTGGAACGGTCGGCTGTACACCATTCAAAATGTATTCCCCAATACCATTGGGATCACCTTGTGTATGCAAGTCATAAAACTGATTGGGCACATAGTCATCCATAGTTAGGTTCACGCCAGTATAATACGTCGTGTTGCTAGCAGGATCATAGACCTTCTCCAACGTCACAATATTTGCATTCGACTCAAACCAGACATAGTCTCCTGCGGAAAGTGTCGTTGGAAAAGGACAATCTTCGGCATCGCCACCACTACCATCTGGAAATGGAAACACACCATTGTTGTCATACGGTTGTGGTCCAGATGGAGGACTACCACTACCACCACCACCACAAGGAGGGTTTAACGGAATGAAGAAAATGGCCTGCGAACTAATTTGCTCACTCAATTCACACGTGATGGGATCAATACTTCTAGAGACAGAAAAGTCCAATGAAATTGCAACTTCTGAAACATCCCAAGCGCCACCCACAACATCAAAGGCATCTGAAATACGAACAGAGTCCTCTGCAGATTCTATCTGAACATCTCGCATTCCAAGAGCTGCAGCGTTGGACAATGTCATGCGCCCATACAAATTCTGAGCATCCAACACTGTAATTTCTTCAACGAGAATATCTGGATTGTCCCCAAATCGATCAAAGAACGTAATCTCCGGAGTCGAAGAAAGAAAGTTCGTACCTCGAGCCCGTACAGTAAATTCAATGGTCTCACCTTGCGTTGCTTCTCCAGGTTCAAAGGTAGCAACTAAGCCTACGCGATCTACTTGAAAGCCGTCGTACAATACTGTACTTGACTCTCCGGAATCAACACGAACATTATGCCATCCCGCAGCCGCCTCAGTCGATACAGATATTAACGCCTCCGCCAATGTGGGAGATAAAACGTCAAATTCCAAGACCTCAATGCCATCTCCAAAAAAAGGCCATGACACACCGGATTCCCAAGTGGTGTTTGTTCCAAGCAATCCAATTTCTACAACTTCGCCGATTTTGGCTTGATTGGGTTCGATAATCAAAGAATCAGCGACTACAGTAAAAGACTGCTCCAAAAAGTATGTCCCTTTTCCTGTGGACACTGTAATATCTCGAGCACCCAACGATGCCTCTGGTTCGATTTGAATATCTGCGACCGCATTCCATCCATCTTCAACATTAAGTTGGAGCACGGATATTCCATCTCCAAAATCTACCGTTGATGTATCATTATAGGTAAAAGCAGCTCCAGAACCGTCAAATCGTACAACCATAGACGTTCCCTGGCCCCCACTTGGAGGAGACAATGTAAGTAAGCTTCTTTCTTCCGATTCTTGATTCTTCGTTTCAGTCTGTCTACAGCCAACCAAAACCAACGACCCCAATAGGACTACCCACATATTTCGTGCAATCATCTTAACAATCTCCACTACATCAAGGGATAGCAATATTGAAATCCCTTATTGTATAGTCTAGCACAGACCGAAAGAATATCCACATTCATCAATACACGATTATTTTTAATACATTTTTTAGTACATTTTTAAATAAAACCCTGAAACATGTGCTATGCTAAGAGTGAACAACAGCAAAAGGACTCTTTTATGGACAAATTTTCTTTCGAAGAAGCTCTACACATTATCACCAATCGCGACCATCACTATGAGAGTCGAAAATTTCATCATGCGTCCAACATAGTATGGAAAGAGATCGAACTCATGGCTACAAGATTCAATCCTCGCAAAGCAGATGAAATGACAAGCACCTTATTTTCAAGACTCTTGAACAGACGAAACGTACCATTTCAAGCTATCTCAAATCCAAAACCCTATATCTACACAGCACTCAAAAATATTCAGAAAGATATTTGGCGGTCTGAAAAACGTGTCGGTGGCTTTACCGATCACCTGGGTAAATACCATATGCATCGTTCGTTGGATGAATATGTTGCCGATTCAAATCAAAGTCTACATGAAAAAATTGCAGCGCCACTTATGGAAGCCAATACTGACGACGATGTACTACAACTTTCTGCACTCAAAGAAATGGTTCGGGTACACTTGTTTACGGATGAGTACCTCCAAGTTCGCTCGAGAAGTAGAAAAGGAGAACGAACCTTTCTTACAGCCGCAAAAAGATTCCAAGAGTTCTCTGAGGGTACATATCGAATAGAAGACCCGACCCCTTACAAACAGTTTGATCGACAACGTAAAATAATGCTAGCACACCTACAGGGGAAACTCCCTTCCACAAATTCGCCAACACAACAATTTATCGAACAATTTGTCATGACACATGATTTACAGGCTCAGCGTTCTGAAAAAATGGACCAAGCTTCACAAGATGATAAGGTCAATTTGGAAACGGTCCACCGACAAATTGAGACAGAGATTGTGTTTCGAGCACTGTTTGAATACCTTTCTGAACAAGGTTCACTTCGCGGAGTCCAGTTAACAGATATTGCTGCTGACCCTACTTCCTACGGACTTCTAAGCCATTGTCAGTATCAATTGTTCAATTTAGAAATGTTTCGAACCAAAAAGAAAAGGGGATCTCTGAAATCTTTATACTGCCAGTTTGTCTCAGAATAAACTATATAGACGTTGTCTCTATAAGATCATTACAGGAGAATATCATGTCACAGTCACATATCGCGGAAGCTTCGTTCGAATCATTCTTACATGCACACAACATTGTGAAAGGTACTATCGAAACTTGTTTTCTCAATAGTCATTCGACGGAAGGAAAGTTTGATGCTCCTTTGGCAGATTCTTGGCTTACTACGTTGAATGAAGTCATTCGTGAAACACCTCAGGTTCCATCGGATACATTTGAAACCGCCATATCCCTACATAAGTCTGTTTTTATTGATGAGTCGCTCGACTTTGATTCAACGTTTACAGAAGTCTCCAGTTCCTCACTTTCAACCATAAACCTATCCTTGTATCAATACACCAAGCACCCTTCTACCTATGTATTTTATGGGGTGTCTCCAAATATGCATTTTGATACAACAACCAAGATTCATCGCGATTCTGATTACTGTATTGTACAATTTCAAGAGACCACTTCGACCGATAGTATTCTAGGCATTCTCACCGAACAGACGTTGATACACATCATGAGTACAAAAGTTCATTTACTCTTTCATGAAACGGCGCTCCCTGAACTGCCAAAAGCGGGAACGGTGCCTTCCTTTGCACCATCTTTATCCCACTCTCTAGAGGATCAGATTGTAGCACTCGGTTACTGTCTCCGATTCCCTAGTAGTAGAGTAGATTCATTGTCCTTAGAAGCAGTATTAAAAAGACATGTGGATAAAAACACCATAATTCCAAAACCCTTTCATCGACAAGTGGAAGCCTTCTTTCAACTATATATACAACGCTTGACTGATTCTATGCCCAATGAAATCACCTTGGATGGAGACGAAACCGAAACGGCTCTTCAACAATGGTTGGAATTGCGAGATAAAACCGAGTCCTTATATGTCGTTGTCGGTCAGTGGCGCCCGACATTGTATGAAGAGTTGAAAAGAATTGATGGACGCTATCCTTTGCACCTCACCTCACACATCCTGCAAGATTCTAGACTTTTGGCCGAGTCTTGGATGAGAAACCCATTGAACTGGTGGGGACAAAGTGCCGCTCTCAATTCAATGTTGGGAGAACACATTACTTCTGACACTTGATGAGACTAAGCAATGATTGATTATCCAAACCTTCCACGTCACCGTGGCTCTATCATTCAATATCGTCATATTGCAGCCCTATTTCCATGGTGTTTTCCAAAAGCCTTCATACCATTAGAAAGAATAGTGGGTGTTGCTCCGATTGTTGGTGTCTATAATGAAGGAGACGAAGCCTTTATTTCTGCAGTCGTGGTTGGTGAACATACAACGCCTTCCACTAGAACCGCACCACCACTTGAACAAAAGCAACATCTACGCACTGCCATCGTTCAATCCAATGAATGGTTGTTGGATCATTTGCCGATTTGGCTAGCCAACACCTCTCCTTTCAAACACACAATCTATCAGTTGACCGGCACTTCAATCCCATCTGTTGATGGTGCCTCTGCTGGATTGAGTTGTCTGCTCGCAAGCATTGGACGATTGCTAAACCTCCCTTTGGCTTCTGATTGGATCTATTCTGCAACGATTGGTGACACTGGAGAGTTGGGAAGGGTCAATTCCGTTGTAAAGAAGGCGAAAGGCATCAAGTCCTATTGCCCTGCTGTACAGCACTTTGTGATTGGCAACTACGATACTGACACTTCCTCCACCATCAAGGAGATTCAATCTCTTGGTATAAATGTATACAGTTTCAAAACAATACAAGAAGCATTCAACACAATCCCAATTGGCCCATTTAAGTCAATCCACGAAGCCATTGAACATTCCATGGAACAATGGGTCTCTGAGAAAACAAACAGTTTGCATCAGTTGATCGAAAATACTTTCCTCTCGGTTTTACAAGGGTTTCATCAAATCCACGGTTGGGGCAGTCTTCGCAATATGATGATGAGGATTCGAAATCATCCCGACCTCTGGAATAAATTGTCCAATGATGCACAATACAAATTAGATATCACTGTGTTGATCGCATCTAGATACATTTCTGGAAAACACTCCGATTTACAATCATCAACTTGTCCTGTTCTATTTACCAATGCTCACTTAGAATGGTTGTCAACATGTCGTGAGACTGAACGCCTACAAATACTACCTCATATGATGCAGCAATTAAATGAACTTCCCGAATCCATTTTGTGCCCAGAGGAAATACTAGCACTCGTTCAATCTGATTTACCCAATCAAAATCAAAACTGGATTATCCCCTTGCATCTAAAACTGGCTGGAAGTTGGGGACGATATCTTACAACACACACAAACCGATACAAAGAAGCATATGATTGGCAGGTCCTATGCTTTGAACAATGGTGCAACCATGGATTTTACGAACAAGCATCGTATCCAATCTGTGCCTTGTTAGATCTGAGCCAATCTTTGCCTCAGCATACAGACCACATCGAAGATATGTGGCGAGACTTCGCCCAAAAGCCAAATGCCAAAGTTTCTCAAATCCGAAGATTCATTCCAAAACATTGGCAACATAAACTATTTGGAGATCTCTAATACCGTCAACTCTTTCGGGATACAATACTTCTCAATTGAATTGACGTGATACACTTGCATCTGTGGTTCAGAATGGATATATAATAAACTGAATTACGGTCCGAACTGGATCTATCCTGAATTTTTGAGGTGAACTATGGCTCGCAGATGTGATCTTACTGGAAAACGACCCAATGTTGCAAACAAAGTGTCCCACTCCAATATTAAAACAAAAAAGCGTCAACTCCCAAACATCCAAAAGCGAAAGTTGTGGTACGCAGAAGAAAGTCGCTTTGTAACGTTGAAGGTTTCAACAAGTGCTTTGCGAACATTGAACAAAAAAGGTTTGAAAGCGTACGCGGATGAAATGGGTTTAGACCTAAGTCGTTTCTAAGAACTCGGCTACATCTCTACTAAAGTCTACGTCCATTGGTTTGAATAGAGAACAAAAGAAAAGAGTCCGATTGGACTCTTTTTTGTTTTAGAATCCACACTCAAAACATGACTAGAAGACAAGCATAGCAAAGTGTATGATCAAAGTGTATGATTTAACAAACGGTACCTTAGGATTGATTTCTCAGTCGAGTGACATGGTCAATATGTTGGTTAAGCTGATTTCTTGAAAAAGGCTTTTGTAGGAATTGTACTTCCATTGGTCTTATACAATCCCCAATTCCTGAAATTAAAATTACTTTATTCAGCCAGGATGGATATTCTCTTTGAACAATATCCAATAAGTCCGTTCCACTCATTTTTGGTAAATTGACATCCAACAAAACCACATCTATTGTCTCATCCCATAATTCTTGTGCATCTTCTGCAGTATTTGTCGTTACAATATGGTGCCCCTGCAAACTCAACAAAGCAACCACTGTTTCACGTAGAGTATCGTCATCATCAACCACTAGTATTTTCAATTTGCTAGAGGGTACCTCTTGAGCATCCAATGTGAACGACAACACTCCAGAGTCTGATACTCGAAAGAGAACTTTACAATCAGTCAAAATCACATTCAACATTTGCATGTGTTGCTCATGTGTCGAAGTCGTCAATTGAACTGGACGACTGGATCTCAACTCAATTTGTAAATCTTTA
>Ga0115564_10001558_pt1 | contig 20882 bp, 20 predicted proteins | sample COGITO_mtgs_1105_7_FD_88680 | JGI IMG/M metagenome (GOLD analysis project Ga0115564, IMG submission 88680) | Pelagic marine microbial communities from North Sea - COGITO_mtgs_110523 | ecosystem: Environmental > Aquatic > Marine > Epipelagic | place: Germany:Helgoland, sampling site Kabeltonne...
ATCTTCAGTCGGTTCTGCATCGGGAAGTAGTCCTGTTGCTGTCCGATACTGTGTAAGCTGAGGCGTTTCACGTGAAACTATTTCGTCGAACAGATGCCATTCCGGCGACGGTGAATTACGACGTTGTCGTTGTTGGCGGCGGGCACGCCGGCACCGAAGCAGCCGCGGCCGCGGCGCGGATAGGGGCCAATGTGGCCTTAGTGACCCATCAGTGGGCAACGGTTGGTGAAATGTCCTGTAACCCGGCGATTGGTGGGTTGGGAAAGGGTCATCTGGTGCGAGAGATTGATGCGCTGGATGGTTTGATGGCCCGTGCCATCGATCAGGCTGGAATACAGTTCCGCATGCTCAACGCCTCTAAAGGCCCTGCTGTTCGCGGTCCTCGCTCCCAGGCTGATCGCCGCTTGTACCGGGAGGCTATTCAAACCCTCTTGCAAGAAGAAGCCAATCTGACGGTCATTGAAGCCAGCGCTGACGACATTGTAATCGATGATCAAGGCCGGGTAGCGGGTCTGACGACAGATTGGGGGCAAGAGCTGAAGGCAGCAGCGGTGGTTATTACCACGGGCACCTTTCTCAAAGGCAAAACGTTCATCGGTGATGAGGTTGCGTTTGAAGGCCGGGCTGGCGAAGCACCGGCCGTCGCGCTGGCAGATACGATAGAGCGTTTGGGTTTTAATCTTGACCGGCTGAAGACGGGAACCCCGGCCCGCCTCGACAGCCGCACCATTGCTTGGGCTGGACTACAGGTGCAGCCCCCGGATCCCGTTTTGGTGCCTTTTTCAACGCTGACAGACGAAATTACGGTGCCGCAGGTGGATTGTGGCGTGACTTTCACCACGGAAGCCACCCACGCCATTATCCGCGACAATCTCCACAAGTCAGCTGTGTATTCTGGCGCCATCGACGGTGTAGGTCCGCGCTATTGCCCTTCAATTGAGGACAAGGTGGTTCGGTTCGCTGACAAACCGCGCCATCAAATCTTTCTGGAGCCAGAGGGGTTGGATGATCACACGGTCTATCCCAACGGGATCTCAACGTCCCTGCCCCGGTCGGTACAGCACGCTATGCTGAAAACCATTCCAGGTTTGGAGCGGGCCACAATCATCCGGCCGGGCTACGCTGTCGAATATGATTTTGTTGATGCTCGTGAGCTGGAAGATACGCTGCAGACCAAGCGGGTTCCGGGGTTGTTTCTCGCAGGTCAGATCAATGGGACAACGGGTTACGAGGAGGCCGCTGCGCAAGGACTGATGGCTGGGGCAAATGCCGCGTTGCTAGCCTCTGCGGCGGATCGGCGGCTCCGGATTGGTCGGCATGAGGGTTATATAGGCGTGATGATCGACGATTTGATCACACGAGGCACGACGGAGCCCTATCGCATGTTCACCAGTCGGGCGGAGTTCCGGCTGCGTCTCCGCGCTGACAATGCGGATCAACGATTGACACCGATTGGCGAGGCGGCTGGTCTTATCCGTACAAGGCGTTCTGAAGCGTTTCACGTGAAACAAGGGGCGATCGACGCCGCTTTTCAAGCGTTCCGCGGCCTGACCTTGAGTCCCAACGAATGGCAACGCGCCGGCTTTCCGATCAAACTTGACGGTCGTGCCCGGACGGCGCTGGACCTTTTGAGCATGAAGACGGTCACGATAGAGCAGCTTCAGACCGCATTCCCGCAACTCGGAGGTCTGCGCGTCGACGTGGCTGAGCAAATTGAAATTGCCTCAGTTTACGCTGGTTATCTGGGCCGACAGGAGCAGGAAGTGGCGGCGCTCAATGCGGAGCAGGACGCTCGATTGCCGACGAACCTTGATTATAGCGCCATTGGGTCACTTTCGAACGAGATTCGCGAAAAACTCGAGCGTGCGAGGCCTGAGACCCTCGGTCGTGCCTCCCGGATCCAGGGTATGACCCCCGCCGCTCTGGGCGCGCTGCTGCAATACGTCAAACGACGAGGCCAGGACCGACACTCGGTGCAGACAAACGCGTCTGACAACGCAGCGGCCTAATTCACATGACCCCTTTTCCTCCGCGCTCGCCAGAACAGCACCTCGTACGGGCGCCGGCTGATAAGCCGGGCTCCCCCAGAGGCTCCAATCCACGGCCTGCTCGGACCCGCCGTCCGCTGGTCATGCCCACACCGTCGCCCTTGTATGAGAAAACGATTGCACGCTTCGGGCTAAGCGAGGCGAAACATGAGCAATTGCTGGCTTTCGTCGAGGTTTTAGGGAAATGGCAGCCTAAGTTGAATTTGATTGGCCCTGGAACGTGGGTAGACGTTTGGGACCGGCACGTCGTGGATAGCTTGCAATGTCTCGACCACGCCGGACTATCACTTGATGCTTCGACGCCCGTCGACCACGCGGGACCGGCAACAACGCCGGCGTCTTCGTTTTTTCGGTCCCCGGCGCGCGGTATTGCCGACATTGGGACAGGCGCCGGGTTTCCAGGGATCGTCATTGCCATTGCCACGGGACATCCGGTCACGCTGGTTGAGTCGGACAGCCGAAAAGCGGCGTTTCAGTTGGCGGTTAAGGCCGCGACCGGCGCGCCGCTCACCATTGTTTCAAAGCGCGTTGAAGCCCTCCCCGACAAGCCGCTGGACACTCTATTCGCGCGCGCTTTTGCGCCTTTGCCGCGATTGTTGGACTGGTGTGCGCCGCTGATAGACGAGCGCACTCAGCTGGTACTGCACAAAGGTCGAACAGCCCGTGCGGAATTAGAAGCTGCCCAAGAGACGCACAGCTTTGAAACTGAGAGTTTTCCCTCGCTTATCGACAGCGACTCGGTGATTCTGCGCTTGCGCAACGTCCGTCGGGCGCGTTAAGTCCGGCTCTCCGATAGCAACAGGAACAAGCGCCCGTGTCCGACCCGGTCATTCTCGCCATTGCCAACCAAAAAGGTGGCGTGGGTAAAACCACTACCGCTGTCAACCTCGGTGCGGCTCTGGCGCGCAAGGGTAAGAAGACCTTGATCGTAGATGCGGACCCGCAGGGTAATGCGTCCACGGGCCTGGGGATTGCAGCCGAAGATCGGCAGGCCAATCTATACGCAGTTCTAGCCGGTACAGCAGAGGCCAAAACGGCCATCAAGCCAACCTCGCAGACTAATCTTTTCATCCTGCCATCCAACCAGGACCTTGCAGCGATGGAAGTTGAACTGGTGGACGCAGATGCGCGGCAGTACAGTTTTCGCAATCGCCTAAAGGACGCGACGCAGCCCTTTGACGTTGTGCTGATCGACTGTCCGCCGGCACTGGGACTGCTGACACTCAATGGACTTGCCTGGGCCGATCGCGTGCTGGTGCCGCTCCAGGCCGAGTTTTTTGCGCTGGAGGGTTTAGCGTTTCTGCTGCGCACGCTGGATCGAGTGAAGCGCGGGTCCAACGCATCATTACAGCTACTGGGCGTGGTGCTGACCATGTATGATGGCCGTAATCGCTTGGCGCAGCAGGTGGAAAATGACGTTCGCACGCACCTGCGAGGCCGAGTTTTTCAAACAAAAATTCCACGCAACGTCCGCCTGTCAGAAGCGCCCTCGCACGCCCAGCCGATTTTCGATTATGATGAGCGTTCTACGGGCGCGCAGGCCTATGCGGCGCTCTCCGATGAAGTCGTGGCATCCTTGGGTCTTTGACGGCAGCAACAGGCATCAGAACCCCAAGCATGCCCCCTCGGGGAGCGACACTACAAGAACGGCCCGCGGCGCGCGGACGCTGGAACAGGCCAAGGGAAGGATCGAGCCATGGCACAGAAAGGCTTGGGTCGCGGATTAAGCGCCCTCTTTGAAGACGAAAACAGCACCGACGGCGGCCCCTCTGCCCAGCAGTTGGTGGCGGTCACAGATCTTTCCCCCAGCCCTTTCCAACCCCGCCAAATTTTCGACTCCGAACGTTTGGATGAGCTGGCCGCATCGATCCGCAGTCAGGGTGTGATCCAGCCTTTGCTTGTCCGCCAGGCTAGCGAAGGCGTTAAAACCCGCTATGAGATTATTGCTGGTGAACGCCGCTGGCGGGCGGCGCAACGGGCCCGACTGCACGAAGTACCGGTGATTATTCGTCCGCTGAGCAACGTTGATGCCGCCGAAATCGCCGTGTTGGAGAACATTCAACGCGAAGATCTAAGCCTGTTCGAAGAGGCTGAGGGCTACCGCCGTCTGATCACGCAATTCAGCTACACCCAAGCGGAAGTGGCCGAACGTGTCGGCAAAAGCAGGGCGCACATCGCAAATACCCTACGCCTGCTGGCCATGCCGGACCAGCTCCGACGCATGGTGGAGGAGGGCCAGTTGTCCGCAGGCCACGCCCGGGCTCTGCTCTCCGTGGAGAACCCCATTCCTCTGGCCCGGCAAGCCGTTGCCGAGCGCTGGTCGGTGCGGGAGTTGGAGCAGGCTGTACGGAGGCTTTTGACCCCCTCTGAACGCCGTGAGGGCGCGCCTGCTGTAGTGCCTGGCCAAGGTGAAAAAGACCCTGACCTGCGCGAAGCCGAAGAGCAGGCGACGTCGCAATTGGGTCTTTCAGTTCAGATCCAGGGCTCAGGCACCAAGGGTCAGGTTCGGGTTTCCTATGCATCGCTTGAGCAGCTCGAGTTAATCCTCGCCAAACTGTCAGGGTCGCCCTAAGTCCAGCACCGGCGCTCAAAGCGCGATTGGCGTAGACGTGTTTGATCGTGAGACCAAAGACTCCGCAAAGCCATGGATAATGCCTACGCTCGTCAAAACCGAAGTCGAACAAATTATCGTGAAAACAGCTGGCTCAATTTGAAATTTCGGTGGTTGATCTTGATATAACTTCGCAAATTGCGAGAATTTCTGTGATTTGCCACACTTTGTTCGTCTTTTCGACGCGACGTTCCTTAATCTCGCCTCATGATTGTTGCCAATAGAGCACACTAAGGCATCATAGACCTGAACAGTTAAACCACGCTCGCGGAGATCACCGTGCAACAAACAATCGCTCTCGTCGATGACGATCGCAACATTCTCACATCGGTGTCCATGGCTCTGGAGGCCGAGGGGTTTCGGACCCGAACCTTCTCAGACGGTTCGGACGCCTTGAAAAGCCTGACGGTCCAGCCCGCCGACTTGGTGATTCTGGATATAAAAATGCCGCGCATGGACGGAATGGAGTTGCTCAGCCGCCTTCGTACCCAAAGTCAGGTTCCCGTCATTTTCCTCACCTCCAAAGATGATGAAGTGGATGAGGTGCTGGGCCTGCGCATGGGCGCAGATGATTACATCAAGAAGCCTTTTTCCCAGCGCCTGCTGGTCGAGCGAATCCGCGCACTTCTGCGCCGTGACGAAAAGACAAGCACGACCCCAGAGCGTGAAGTGGGCAACGATGTCCTAACCCGGGGCGAACTGCGACTGGACCCGGTCAAGCACCAGTGCTTGTGGAAGTCGGACGATATCACGCTTACGGTCACCGAGTTTCTGATCCTCAAGTCGCTGGTCCAGCGGCCCGGCCACGTCAAGACCAGAGATCAGCTCATGGACGCTGCCTATGGCGAGCACATATACGTGGATGACCGCACGATCGACTCCCACATCAAGCGCCTTCGCAAGAAGTTCAAAGCTGTTGATGAGAACTTCAATCAGATCGAAACGCTCTATGGCGTGGGTTATCGGTACAAGGACACGGGGTTGGCTGCCTGAAAAGTCCACAAACCCGCTGGAAACGCAGGGTCTGTGCAAGAGAGGGCGTTGGGCGTATTTTAAGCCTGGAAATCTCGTGAAACGGCCAGACCCTTGACCACAGCACCTGAACGAAAACTAAATAAGAAAGCACAGCGCCCGCGCGTCAGTTTCGCGGGCCTTGCCTCTGTGGTGCTGGGGCGACGGATCCGTTGGCGGCCCCGCGGGCCAGGGTCTAGCTCCCTTGTCGGCCGGATTTTGGCGATCAATATGATCACTCTGCTGATTCCGGTGATTGGCTTTCTCTACACCGACCGCTACCGCCAGTTCCTGATTGACGGGGAGTTGGAGGCGCTGCGCTCCGAGGGCCGAATCATTGCTGTGGCGCTGGGCTCTGCGGCGGTCACAGGCGAAGGCGCTGACAAACGGCTGGACGAGGACCGAAGCGCGCTGTTCCTGCGCCTGCTGACCATCGAAAGTCCATCCCGAGCGCGCCTGTTTGCCCTGAACGGCGATTTACTGGCCGACTCCCGCGTTCTCCGAGGCGGCACAACACCGATTTTCGCGCAATCCCTGATCGAGCCTTCGTTGCTGGAAAGCCTGTCTCCGCGCAGCATCTGGCGTGCAGTGCGGCGTGGTGGGCGGCAGTTCCCGCGCTACATTGAAACCATGCCCCAGCGCGCCGATCACTACCCAGAAGCCGCTGAAGCGCTGTTTGGCAAGTTCGCTAACGGTGTGCGCGCAGCGGAAGGCAACGCTCTCGTGCTGTCCGCTGCCGTTCCCGTGCAGGAATACCGTCGCGTCCTCGGTGGTCTGATGATTTCGCGCGAGACGACCGTGGTCGACGAGCGAATCGCGTCGATGCAGACTTTGATTTTGTCGCTGTTCTTGATTGCGCTGGTCATCACGGTACTGCTGTCCATCTATCTGGCCAGCACCATTGCACAACCCGTCCGGCAGCTGGCCAAGTCGGCTGATTTGGTGCGCCGACAGAAAGACAGGCGCCACGCAATTCCTGACTTGTCTGACCGTGGCGACGAAATCGGCGACCTTTCGCTCTCGTTGCGGGATATGACGGAGAGCCTGTGGGACCGGATCGACTCCATGGAGAGTTTTGCCGCCGACGTGGCGCACGAGCTCAAGAACCCCCTGACCTCGCTACGATCTGCCTTCGAAACGCTCTCCATGGTAAGTGACCCCAGGCAGCAAGCCGTTTTGCTTGATATCCTGACTCACGACGTGGATCGTATGGATCGGCTGATCACGGACATTTCAGACAGCTCCCGGCTGGATGCCGAATTGGCCCGATCGCACTGGGAGGAGTTGGACCTCTACGCGCTGGCAGAAGACGTGGTCTCTCTGCAGCGGCAGCTGGCCGAGCGCGATGTTGAGATCATCCTTGAGCCCGGTGAGGTCCGGCGGCCTGATTTTCTCATCCTGGGCGCTGGATTGCGGCTGGGGCAGGTTCTGGTCAACCTCATCACCAACGCGCAGACCTTCTCGCCGGAGGGCGGTAAGATCTGGGTGCGGATGACGCGTGCGCGGGGGGAAATCATCCTGTCTGTGGAAGATCAGGGCATTGGCTTCCCCGCGGACAAGTTAACCAAGGTCTTTGATCGTTTTTACACCGACCGGCCGGAACAGGATGGGTTTGGCAGGCACTCTGGGTTGGGCTTGTCGATTTCAAAGCAGATCGTAAACGCTCACGGCGGTAAGATCTGGGCTGAAAACGCGGACCAGAGCGGCGAGATATCCGGGGGTCGGGTGGTGCTGCGCCTGCCGGAGATGCCGGAGGATTTCAAGCTTTGACAGTCCGACGTCTGTTCATCATTTCGAGCCTTTCTGGCGCAGGCCGGACCACAGCGCTTGGTGTGCTGTCGGACTTAGGGTTTCAGACCAGTGATTCGGTTCCAGTCAGTCTGTGGCCGGATTTGCTGGTGCAGAGCCAAGCTGAGGATATCGCGCTGGGCTGGCCCATTAGGGCGGGCGGCACGGCCTGGCACGACGAACAGCTGGTGCAATCCCTGTCCGCAACTCTAGAGGTCCGGCATTTGTTTCTCAGCGCGGATCGGGAGACGCTGCAGCGACGCTACAGCGAAACCCGTCGCGCGCATCCCTTTGACCGGGGCACGGGCCTCATGGACGCACTGACCGCAGAGCAGGAGGCGTCGCTGTCGCGCCGCGCCCTGACGGACGAAGTCGTTGATACCACGGGGGTCAAGCTGGCAGACCTGCGACAGTCCCTGATCGCCATGACCGGCGCGGGGCTAAACCCACTACAAATTCGGTCCCTATCGTTTTCCTACCGCTTGGGACTGCCCAGTGACGCAGACATGGTGTTTGACGTCAGATGGCTGCGCAATCCTCATTACGACCTCGACCTACGCCCTAGGACCGGACAGGACGAGGGGGTGGGCGCGTATATCCAGGCCGACGAAGGCTACGCTGAGTTCGAAAGGCATCTACGCGGCCTGTTGCAGCTTACTGCCGTGCGGCAACAGAAGGAGGGCAAGGCCTATTTCACGCTGGCGTTTGGCTGCACAGGGGGAAAGCACCGTTCTGTGTGGGTCGCAGAGCAAGCCGGCGGATGGCTGCAAGAGGCGGGCTTTGGCGTGAGTGTGATGCATAGAGACGTCAAAAAGTTCTGAAAACGGCGGAGTCGTCGAGGCCGTCTCGTTTTGGGCGTGAAACGTCAAAACGAGCATCTTGCGACCGCGGACCCTTGGATGCAGCGATCACCAACAACCAAGGACAAAACGCTGATTACGCTGCAATATCAGAGTGAGTTGCGCGACCCCCGCAACCCAGCACAGCCCCGGCAGAAGCCCAAAACCCAAAAGCGCAAATAAGCGCTTGATCTATGCCTGTGAGAGCGATAAACAGCCCTCCATCCCAGGCGCGGGTGTAGCTCAGGGGTAGAGCACTAGCTTGCCATGCTAGGTGTCGTGAGTTCGAATCTCATCACCCGCTCCATTTACTTCCTTACCGAAGTGAACGAAGCCAGCCGACCATTAGGGCGAATGATTGCTTTCGTCAGCCGCTTCGCCGCGCGGCAAGGCTGACACTTTCCCAGGATTGACCCAGAGTATCAGCCCCATTGCGAAAATGGGGCCGATCAGGTTCATACGCATGACGGTTACAGCACTCTTTCCGTCGGCGTTGAGGGTAGCAGGCCTTTGGCTCTAGCCTGGCATGAAGTCCTTGCCGATGGGCGAAATGACCTCGGTAGACTCGACAATTGCGCCGGCTTCAGCGCGGGCTTTAACGATGTCTTCGCGCTCGCCGAAGGTTTTCATCTGTTCCGGATCCTGCAGTTGCATGACCACGTAGACCTGGCTTTCATCTGGGTTGGACCCGGCCCAAATCATGTGGATTCCGTGTTTTTCAGCTTCGGGCATCAATGATTCTGACATCGCGCGCCAGGCATCAAAGCCCTTGGTGATCTTGACTGTAACAAGCATTTTCATGGTGATTATCCTTCCTGATGCAGACTTCCTCTGCCGGGCTTACTTGAGAAGCGTGGCGCCGGTTTCGGTCCGGATGATCAGGCCATCCTGCATGGTGTTGACGATCAGCACGGCCTCTTTGCTGCCATCAGGAAAGCCCATGACCTGATGCGAAACAACGACGTCATCGTTTTCGTAAATGCAGCGGTTGTTGAAAAACTCAAGCTTGTCGCTTGCCATCATCTCGGCCATCGCTGGGCCCCAATCTGCCTTGGAAACCTCAGTGCCGCTCTGGTGACGGACAAAGACGTAATCGTCGTGCAACAGCGCCATGTAGCCATCAACATCGCGGTCGTCAGTCGTCTTCATCATTTTTTCATACATAGACATGGACATACTCCGTAAATCGTAAGGTTTTGATTTCAGTTCCAGCGAGCCAAATATTCATTGCGATTTCATGACAAAAAAGCAGTGGGGAACATCGCTGTCGGTCGAAATGAAGCCATTGAACGAAGCGCATGTAAAGAAATCAAATATAACACGCACAAAATTGCACAAACTAGCGGCAAGGCGTGTTGACATCTCCATTTGTTATTTCACGTTAGAAATTCGAATTGATGGAATTTCGGGCGAAACAATGAGTACGGTGTAGGTTTTACTTCCATTACCTCGATATGAAACAATGATAACATTTCTAGATTGGAGTAAAAAAATGGCAGCACTTGCGATGGTCATGCCCATCCTGCCCGGTAAGAAAGAAAAGTGGCTTGAGATGATCAACGGCATCAATCAGCAGCCCGCCAAAGCAGACTTTGACGCTATCCGAGAAAATGCCGGTCTGCATGAGCGGACCTTTTTGCAGGAAACACCCCACGGCGACTTTGTGATCCTCACCTACGAAGGCGATGATCCGGCGGCTGGCTGGGGGCAAATCATGCAATCGATGGATGAAGACTTCGCGGCCTTTGCGCTGGATGTACACGGCCTCGATGCCTCGGCTCCACCGCCAGCGCTACCAAGCTTGGTTTACGACAGCCGCTCGTAAGCTGCGCTTAAAGCGTTAAAACGACAGCTGGCGCGCTAGTTGGCGCGCCAGTTCGTCCGTCCGGTGCGGGAGAATCTTCCACCGTGGACATGACTGGACTTTGCTTCTGTTGGTCCACCGGGACGAACGGGTTTGGGCTGGTACTGCCCATGCTGCAAGTGCCGATCATAGAGAACGATTCCACCCGCCAGCGCGACGTTCACGCAGAACTTCGTGGGGATTTTTACGATGTGATCACAGTGTTCGAGGATGTCAGGCGTCAGCGACCCTTTCTCCGGTCCCATGATGTAGGCAGCCCGCAACGGGTGGTGGAAGGACGGCAGCTCGACGGCGTCGTCGGTCAACTCGACCCCAACCAGCTGCATGCCCCGCGGCCGCTCCATGTGTTCAAGGGACGGAAAGTCGAAGTAGGGCAGGTGCAGCTCGGCATTGGACGTGTCGGCCTGGCGTACTTTCTGCCGGGTAACCTCCGAGCCGATGGTAAAGGTGTAGGCCGCGCCAAAGGCGTGCGCCGTGCGCATCAGTGCGCCCATGTTGCGCGACTTGGAAATCTCCAGCACGCCCACGGCAAAGTAGCCTCGCATACGCTCTCTCCCTGACAAACGGCAACGCGCTCCACCAATGACCCCGTTGGTCGCGGTTGTCAAAACGTCGGGTTTTCATTGCTGGACTGCTGAAAAACGCAGTGCAGAGCCCGGGGTCTTGGGAGAAGCTTGCTCGCATGTCTGTGCCAGCCGCCGCCCCAACCAACAATACCCGCGCAATTCTGTGGATGGTCGCTTCGGTGATCTGTTTCTCCGTGCTGAGCCTGTGCGTCAAGCAAGCCGCCAATGCCGGGGTCGCGCCGTTTCAAATCGTCTTTGGCCGGGTGTTTTTTGGTCTGATCGCCATTCTGCCCTTTGCGATCATCGCCGGGCCGCGCTCGGTACTGGCAACCAAGCGACCTCTGCGGCATATGCTGCGCTCGGCGGTGGGGGTGAGCGCGATGGTGCTGCTGTTCATTGCTTTCAGCGAGCTGAACATGACGGAAACGGTGGCGTTGAATTTCACCGTACCTTTCTTCGTGACGCTGGGCGCGGTGCTGTTCTTGGGTGAGACCATCCGCTTGCGCCGAATTGCAGCAACCGTCGTGGGCTTCCTGGGCGTTCTGGTAGTGGCACAGCCGTGGAACCAGACGCTGGTCTGGGCGCAGGTGCTGCCGCTGCTTGCAGCGGTTTTGATGGCGACGGCGTTTCTGGTGGTTAAAGACCTGACCAAAACCGAAAGCACCATTCGTTTGGTGACGTTTCAGGGGTTCTGGATGTCAGTCTACACCATCGTTCCCGCCATACTGGTCTGGCAGAACCTAAGCTTGGATCTTTGGTTGTTGCTGATCTTTGCGGGTTTTGTTGCCACGGCGGGTCAGTGGGCATTGACGCTGGCGGCCCGGCAGGGTGAGGCATCGGCGATCATGCCCTTTGACTATTTGCGCCTGCCGCTGGTGGCGGTGCTGGAGCTGACGATCCTAGGGGTGGTGCCAGCCTTTGCCAGTCTCGCGGGGGGCGCCATCATCGCCGCTGCGGCGATCTATATCGCTCGGCGTGAAGCCCAGGTCGGCGCCCGCCCTCTGGTCGCCGAATCCAAGACTTTCCCCAAGACTTGAGCCCCCGGACCCAAGCTTGAAAAACGGCTATTCTACATAAATATCGCGCTTGCCGGTTTTGTCTGGCGGTCCCACAAGGCCTTCGTTTTCCATGCGTTCGATCAGGCGCGCGGCGCGATTGTAGCCGATGGACAGCTTGCGCTGGATGTAGGACGTGCTGGCGCGCTGGTCGTTTGTGACGATCTGCACAGCCTTCTGATAGAGGTCACCGTCTGAGTCCTCTTCTTCCCCGCCGCCGAACATATCGGCCTGGTCTTCTTCACCCATGAAAGCACCGGTGTCGTTGGTCAGGGTATCGACGAAGTCCGGCTCACCCTGAGCGCGCAAATGCTGCACCACGGCCTGGACTTCTTCGGTGCTGACAAAGGCCGAGTGCACACGGGTTGGCCGCCGACCTTCAGCGCTGAACAGCATATCGCCGACCCGCAGCAGCTGCTCTGCGCCTGGTTCGTCGAGGATGGTACGGGAGTCGATCTTGGTGCGCACGTACAGCGAAATCCGGCTGGGGATGTTGGCCTTGATCGTGCCGGTGATGACGTCCACCGAGGGGCGTTGCGTCGCAGTGATGACGTGGATGCCCGCGGCACGACCCATCTGGGTCAGGCGCTGGAGCGAGGATTCGATGTCTTTCTTGGCCAGCTCCATCAGGTCCGCCAATTCATCAACGATCAGAACGATGTATGGCATCGGCTTAAGCGGCAGTTCGCGCTCTTCATACTCAGGTTGGCCGGTGTCGGGGTCAAAGCCGGTCTGTACGCGCTGGACGATGGCTTCACCATCGGCGAGGGCCTGATCGATGCGCTCGTTGTAGTCAAGAATCCCGCGTACTTCGAGCTTCATCATAGTCTCGTAACGGTCTTCCATCTCCCGCACCGCCCACTTCAGCGCCACGATAGCCCGGCGCGGGTCGGTGACAACTGGGGAGAGCAGATGCGGAATGCGGTCGTACAGCGACAGTTCCAGCATCTTCGGATCGATCATGATCAGCTTCAACCGCTCGGGCGGCAGGGCATAGAGCAGCGAAAGGATCATGCCGTTAAGCGAGACTGACTTACCCGAGCCCGTGGTTCCAGCGATCAGCAAGTGCGGCGCGCGGGCCAGGTCAGCCACGGTCGGGTTGCCGGCAATATCGATCCCCAGTGCCAGCGGCAACCGCGCCTTAGCCTCGGTAAAGGCGTCGCTGTCGATAATCTGGCGCAGGTTGACCGGCGTGCGGGACTCGTTGGGCAGCTCGATGCCGATCACGGAGGTTCCGGGCACCACTGCGATCCGGGTGGAGTGCGCCGCCATGGCGCGTTTGATGTCGTCAGCGAGTGAAACCACGCGTGCGATCCGCTGGCCGGGCGCAGGCGCAAATTCGAACAATGTGACCACTGGACCCGGGCGCGCGTTGACCACGCGGCCCTTGATCTTGAACTCCTCCAGCGCCTGTTCAAGCTGTTCGATACGCACAGCCAGCTCATCGCGCGTCAGGCCCTTTTGCACAACATCGTCAGGATAGATGAGATGATCAACCGATGGGGCCTGGAATGGACCGGAGTAAACCGGCTGAGGTGTGCTCGCGGCTACGCCAATGCGGGTGATGCGCTTGGGGGCTTCATTCAAAGCAGCGCTGACGTGTCGTTCGGCGCTGCCTTGAGGAGCGGTGCTGACGCTCTTGGTTTTCGGCTCAAGTCTTTCCCCTGCGCCTGCCTCGGCGACAGAGGGCACGGCGGCAGAGGGCGCGGGGGCGGGAGGCTGCTGCTGCGCCAGGCCAGGCCCTTCGCCCGTGCGCGTATCAGCGTCAAAGGCCGCCTCGATGGGGTCGTTGAAGTCGTCGTGAACCGGCTCAGGTGCGAGTTGCTCAAGGAAGGGGTCGGCAACTTCTGGTTTGGGGGTGGTGCGGGGCTTCAGGAACGACCAGCTGGGCGCAACCGTTTCCGCGCTATCCAGACGAACACCGTACGTGGTCTGTCCATAGGCGCGTCCGGCGTGGTCAATACTGCCGTCGCCGTCTTCGTCTACGCTGTAGAGATCCACCGAACCGGTCGGCGGCGCAGCATCGATGGTGAAATCGTCGCGCTCAGAATCGGGGATGTAGACCGTATCGTTTTCGGCGAGGCGCACCCGGACAGTATTGGGGTCGGAATACACTTCTTGGGCTTCGTCGTCGTCCCCTGCTTCCAGGGCTGGCCCGGGCTGCTGGTCAGTTTCCATCTCAAGCGATGACCAGGGATCGGCAGCAACCGGGTCCGCGCCATCGTCAAAGAACGTATTGTCCTCATCCAGCGCAGGGTGATCGTCGCGCTCGGAGGCTTGACTGCGGTAGGACGACATCAGACTGCCTTCCAGACCCAAGGCGTAGATCAGCCCCACAGCGCCACCGATAAAGCACAGAACAGTGCTCAATGCTTTGGGCAGGAACAGCCACCGCTGAAAGTTTTCCAGCACCAGCAACCCCCCGGCACCACCTGCGCTGGCGGGCTTGGTCCAATCAGATTGGAAGGGCAGGGAGGACAGCACCGCGGCAATCATAAGGATTGCTGGAAAGGCCAGCAGGGCCCGCAGTGTTACCGCCGAGCGGTGAAGCTGGAACAGGCAGACAAAGGCCCAGTGCGCCAGGACCAGCGGTACAAGATAAGCGGCAACGCCAAAGGTCTGCAGCAACACATCAGCCACAAAGGCTCCCGGCGCGCCGATCCAGTTGGCGGTGGCGCGAACGGTAGCAGTGTTCAGCGAGGGGTCCGCAGCGTTGAAAGTCAGCAGCGACAGCGTGGTCAGAATCGCCAGCAGTCCAATGCTCAGCCCGATGAGCCGAAAGACCCGGTTTCGGGCCAGCAGGCCGGAACCACGCGGCATCACGCCCTGGGGCATCAATCCTCGAATGAAACGAAAGGGCCCTTTGCGTTGGGGGCCCGAACCGCTGCGCGGCGAAAAGGAATAAGACATTGAAGGCCTGAAACTGTCGTCGGTAAAAATCAAAGCACCGTCCCACCGCCTCTGAAAATGAGGCCGTTTATGGCGCATAAATATAATGGAATGAGTATTACGCGCTATTTCAGCCCTTTTCAATGCTTTAGCGCATAATTCTCTAGTGCAGCCTGAAGAGTGGCTCGGTCTGTGACCCTTGGGCGACAACCCTGGTCGCTTGGCCGGGCGTCCGGTTCGGGCGCCCCGTCATCCTGGCGGGCCATCTCCCCCAATCAAGTGCCCCGCCGGGGATGGGGCCGCGGTTGACAAAAAAACCGGCGCGCCCGGGAGGGGGACTGCGCCGGTTTTTTTGGATTGATGGGTGGAAGAGGGTTTAGAGGGCGGAGGCGTCGGTTTCGCCGGTCCGGATCCGGATAGCCTGTTCAAGGTCGAGGACAAAGATTTTACCATCGCCAATGGCCCCGGTATTGGCAGCGCTTTGAATGGCTTCAACCACGGCCTCTGACTTGTCACCCGGGACGGCCAGCTCAATTTTGACCTTGGGCAGGAAGTTCACGGTGTATTCAGCGCCGCGATAGATCTCTGTATGACCCTTCTGACGCCCGTAGCCCTTCACTTCCGTTGCTGTCAGCCCTTCGATCCCTAACTCTGTCAGGCGATCCCGGACTGGTTCCAGCTTTGATGGCTTAATTACAGCTACTACCCACTTCATAGTCTTCCCAATTCTCTCTCAGTATTCTGTTTCAAGCGCCAGTCCGCCGTAATGGCGATTGGCAGGAGCGGTATCGAGCAAGACGGTGACCCCCGAATGGGGAGGAAACGGGGCCATCGGGCTTGCTCTTGACCAAAGGCAAACAGCGCAACGCTAAAGAGGAGGATGCGACGCCGCACTGCTTGTCATGGCTCTATACATACCAAGATGTGTGCCAACTTTTTAACCAAATATAAAAACGTTAATTATCAATGCGTTGCAGCATTGCGCATCAATTAAAGGCAAAATTTCCAACAGCACGGACTGCTTGAAAAGAAGGCATTGCCCAATCATTAGGCAAAATTTGACCTGTGGCAGAGGATGTTTCTTTGGGGTGTGTCCCTATATGGTAGTCATAGCCTTTCAGTCATGGAACCTCACCACATGCAGCACTCAGACCCCGTGCGCGAAATCGTCATTGTTGGCGCCGGTTTAGCGGGGCTCATTCAGGCCCGCGCGTTGGCCGCCAAGGGCTTTTCACCGCACGTAGTCGATCCGCGCTCGGCCACGGCGCTGCGACAGTCTAACGCTGACACCCGTGCAACAGCCCTGACCCCGCGATCAATTGAGTTGCTGGGCTTGCCAGACGCGTGGCTTCAAACGCACGGCCAGCGGATCTCTGAAATGGTGGTGGACGGCGGACTGACCACGGGACTGGATCCGGCCAAGGCCTTGCATCTGGACAGTGGAGCCTGGGTGGTTTTCAACCGTGACCTTGTCGCCTTTCTGCTCGACGGTCTGGACCTGCAAGGCACCTTTGGACATGCAGTTGTGCAGAGCAGCCGGGCCGGAGCGCACCGGGTGTTGCATCTGGATCAACAGAAGAGCCTCCGAGCCAGCCTGGTCATTGCGGCCGATGGCAAGAACTCACAGCTGCGACGCGACGAAGACATTCAGCGCCACGAGCGCGACTTTCGCCAAACCGCTCTGACTGGCCGAATTGAGCACAGTCAGCCCCATCATGGCCGGGCCTTTCAGCGATTTTTACCCGGCGGCACCCTGGCTTTCCTGCCGCTGGCCGGTGCGGAGCAGGCCAGTAGCTTCATCTGGGTTGAACCCTCTGCCAAGGCCAAGGGCCTGTTCACGCTGTCCGCCGATTGCCTCGCCGGGCGGATGCAAGCCCGGTTCGGTGACACTCTGGGAACGCTGTCCGCTCGGGTGGATTCAGACTGGGGCCAGTTCCCGTTACGGGCGCATCACTGCAACACCATCATCGGCGAGCGCCTTGCACTCATCGGGGAGGCGGCGCACAGCATGCATCCCCTTGCCGGACAGGGGCTCAACATGACCATCAAGGATGTTGACGCGCTGACGGCGGTTCTGGTGGACCAGCGGCGGCACGGCCTCGACTTGGGTGATTTGCAGGGCCTGACGGTCTATCAACGCGACCGCCGGGCAGAAACGGCGCGGTTCACGGCGTTAACGACCGGGTTGCATGAGGTACTGGACCGGGGTCCGGCCCCGGTTCGGGCACTGGCGGCGACAGGTCTGCAGCTGATCGACCGGCTGGGGCCTGTGAAAGCTTTGCTCCGCGGCGAAGCCAACCGTTAGGAGCACCCGTTCTGGCCTAGAGCCGTCGGGCTTTTTCGACCAGCAGGATAGGAATGCCATCACGAATGGGAAAGGCCAGCCCGGCCTGCTCCGAGACCAGTTCTAGGCGGTCCCGGTCATAGTGCAGCGTGGTTTTGGTCAGCGGACACACCAGCAATTCGAGCATCTTGGGGTCAGGACCAGGCGCTGCACCAGATCTGGGTTCAGAGTTTGGGGTCGCAGTGTCGTCAGTCACGGTGGATCCTCAGTTGACGGCGGCGTTAGCGTCCACCGTATCACTCAAGGTCGCCATGGTCATGATTTGAGTTAGGGTCTTGGCTCGCTCTGCGACATTGGCAGCTTCGAGCAGGGCTTGCTTCTCAATCGGATCGAAGGGGCACGCCATGCCAAGAGAGGTCACAAGCTCGCTCAAGCCCAGATTCTGGATACCGTCCCAGTCGGTGTTGAAGCCCTTGGCTTCAAAATATCGCTTGGTCGCGTCGATGACTGAGGCGCGCAAAACGTCCTCATTGCCCGCCGCATCGCTCAGCTCGGATAGATCAGCGGCAAAGTCTCCAAAGTCTGGCACAACACGCCGATAACCACCCGCCGCCAGCGGCAGCTCTTCCTTGATCGCAAAGCGTATGATGCCGGTGAGCGTGATCAGCATGGTGCCGTCATCGTTTTCCGAAAACGCAGAGAGCCGTCCTGCACATCCCAGGGTGTGCAGAGGCGCCTCACCCATGCTGACCGCCATGTCGGTGGTCTGCGTCATGCCAATAAGCCGTTGCGGGGTCTGCAACGCGTCGCTGATCATGGTCAGATAGCGCGGCTCAAAAATGTTCAGCGGCAAGTGACCAACCGGTAGCAACAGCGCACCAGTAAGCGGAAAGATGGGGATTTCGCCGGGCATTTGTTCCAGCGATGTCGGCAGGAAAGCGCGAACCGTCATGGGGCGGCCTTCTCCCTTAGCTGAGGTTGGATCGTATCGTTAGATTTGAATATGTGCTGACCTGGCGCTAAGGCAATGCCCTGTAAACGCGAAAACGCCGACCTGGCTTAGCTGAACAGCAGAGCAGACAGCTTCTTGCGGAAGGCGACCGTGAGCGGCGATCCGCTGCCAAGCGCTTCGAACAATTCCAGCATCGCTTTGCGGGCGCCGTCGTCGTTCCATTCGCGATCCTTGCGCATGATCGTCAGCAGGTGGTCCGCACCTGCTTCGGGCTGTCCCCGACCCAGCAGCGCCTGCGCGAGCTGATAGCGGGCGTCGTGGTCATCATCATCGGCCGCAACCGCCGCCTCGAGCTGCGCTGTTGCGGGCAGGGAGGCGGCGCGCTCAGCCAGCGTCATCATTCCGGCCAGAGAGATGATCTCCGGGGCGGAGAGCAGCTCTTCAGGGATTTGCTCCATCATGGCCTGCACTTCGCTAAGACCGTTGTCAGCCAGTAGCGCGCGGGCATAGCCGCTGTAGGCTTTCACATTGCTCTGGTCTTCAACCAAAACGGCGCGATACAGTTCACGCGCCTGGTCGGTATCCCCGGCCGCAAAGGCGGCATCCGCGCGCTCCAAAAGAGTGTCGAGATCCGCTGCACCATCGGTCCCCTCAGCCGCGCCGGGCTGGTTGCCGTTCAGAGCTACCATTTTGTCGATGAAGGCCTGAATTTGGCTTTCCGGCAGAGCGCCCATAAAGCCATCAACGGGCTGGCCCTGGTAAAAGGCATAGACCGTCGGGATCGACTGGATACGCATTTGCTGGGCGAGCATCTGGTTGGTTTCAGTATCGATTTTGACCAGCTTGACCGCCCCGCCGGCGGCCGTCACAACGCGCTCGATCATTGGGCCCAGCGTCTTGCAGGGACCGCACCATTCGGCCCAGAAATCAACGATAACCGGGCGCTCCATCGACGCTTCGATGACATCCTGCGCGAAGGTCGCTTCGGTGCCGTCAATGATGATGTCTGGCGCTGACTTTGGCTGGACGGGGGCCTGAAGTCCGATAATTCCGGTCATGGTGGCGTTCCTTTTGGTCTGAACAGGTCGTTTCCTGATCTCAATTTGGGCGCTTGTACCGGTCAGGGCAAGACCGATCTGGGTCCCGCTTCTAGAAGTCAAGAATGTGCGGGCTGTGCTCTTGCGCTTCGAGGAAGGTGACCAGATCACCGCTCTTGATCGACGTGGTCAGAAAGTTGCGCAGGGGGTGATAGTGCAGCTCCGCGCAATCCATCATGCGCCGCTGCAGCACCACTTGCACGTTATTCCCGCTATCGTTGACCACAGAAAACGGCGTCACGGAGCCGGGAATGACGCCCAGGAATTCCATTAGCCGCTCAGGTTTGGCAAATGACAGCTTCTCCCCCAAGGCAACGCCCAGCGCTTTGATGTCGAGACGTTGGTCTTCCAGCATGACCACCAGCCACATCTGCCCCTTTTTGTTGCGCAGGAACAGCGACTTGCAGTGCCCGTCCTCGCTGCTGTCCGTGCGCAAGCGTTGGGAGTCTTCGACCGTCCACATGGGATCGTGTTCGATGGTGGTGGTCTTAAACCCGAGCGCATCCAGCCGAGTCAACAGCTGCTCCGGGGTCCAGGCGTCCGGACGGTGCATCGCTTCGATGTCGTCACGGGTCGCAGGGGGGTGGTCGTGTTCGGTCATGCTGCGGTCTCCTTTACCGTTACGACCTAGCCGAAGGCCGCTGACAAAAAAAGGGGTTGTGCGCGCCAAAGGGATCAAGCGGCCGCAAGAGCCGCTGATAGCAGATTTGACAGGTGTTTTCAGAGGTTGGCCCCGAAAATGGCGCGCAGCCGCACAACTTAACTCAAAATGCTGCAACCGACACGGGAGCGTACGTCCTGCGGGGTGGGCGGAAACCCATCTCCCGACCTGAATTCGGTGAAAAACTTTGCATAACCCTGTAGTGCCGAACCTTTCAGGACAAATGGCTGTATCTCTTCGAGTTTTGAGGATTCTTGTCCCGCGCGCACTCAAAAATACAGAGTGCTCGTCTGCTGAGGACTAGCATTATGCGCAATTAATGGTGCCACGACCCCAAGTAAATGCGCGGAAACCTGGGTCATCCATCGGTCAAAACAGCATTTTTAGTAAAATTTCAGTCAATTGCGCAAATATTGCGAATGGATGCCGTACGACGCGAACCAGCGTCGGCTGAATTAAACTTTGAAAAAAAAAATTATTGAGGACCCCATGCGACTCTTTCACATATTTTGTGCTCCATTGATTGCTGCCGTTTCCATGACCGCCAGTCTTCAGGCTTTTGCCGAAACCGCTGGAGCGGGGTCTTGCGATCCCGAAAATAATCCCGGCTCAAATGCTTGTTTCCAAGAATTCGTCGCCGAAGAGTGTTCGGCGATATTTTCCCAAGTCAGAGAATTGGTCGATGCACGGGACGTCCTGCTCGCCAGCCTCACCGAAGCTTCTGACGAAGAAGTTGAAGAGATAAGAGATGCGCTGAGAGCCAACCATCGCGAGTCGTTCGAGGTTCGGACCGAATACCGGTCCTGCCGCAAAGCCGCGCGCACTGAATTTGCGAGCAAAAATCCTCCTAAAAAAGGGAAACACGACAAGAAAGAAGAGGCCGACGGTAAACGTACTGATCGCCAGCAGGATAGGATCGACAAACGTCGTGAAGACCGGGTGGAAGAACGCCGAGAAGACCGGGCCGAAGAACGTCGTGAAGATCGGGTGGAAGAACGCCGTGAGGACCGCCGGGCAGACCGGGTCGAGGACCGTCGTGAAGAGCGCCGAGAAGACCGGGTGGAAGAACGTCGTGAGGACCGCCGGGCAGACCGTCGTGAAGACCGAGTGGAAGAACGCCGTGAAGACCGCCGGGCAGACCGTGTCGAGGAACGTCGTGAAGAGCGCCGTGAAGACCGTCGCGAAGACCGGGCCGAAGAACGCCGTGAGGACCGTCG
>Ga0115564_10001559_pt1 | contig 20880 bp, 17 predicted proteins | sample COGITO_mtgs_1105_7_FD_88680 | JGI IMG/M metagenome (GOLD analysis project Ga0115564, IMG submission 88680) | Pelagic marine microbial communities from North Sea - COGITO_mtgs_110523 | ecosystem: Environmental > Aquatic > Marine > Epipelagic | place: Germany:Helgoland, sampling site Kabeltonne...
ACATACTGATGAGCGCTCCCGCTCCAGCCCCACTGAAGAATGAGGACATAACACCAGTGGGCGCCCGACGCAGCAGCGGAGCCAACTTCATCGTTTCGGGTACGGCCAACGGTGGAGCACTCGATGCGGAAAGTGCGACCGGTACCAGTGACAACGAGACCAACACCGACGCCACGATGAACAGTGTGAAACCGGAGTTGTCGTTGACATTCAGAAGCAGCTGACCTGCACCGACACCTCCCATTGACACGATCATGTACACCGACAGGATCCGACCTCTCGTGGCGTTGGTGGCCAGGTCGTTGAGCCACGATTCGACGACCACATAGATACCTGCCATGCAGGCGCCAAAAAGGAACCGGGTCATCATCCAGGTGATTGGCGAGATCGAGATGGCTTGCACCAATACAACACTCGAGGCCAACGACGCCAGCGCAGCGAATACTCGGATGTGACCAACGCTCTTCAGCGCACGTTCGGCATAGGTGGTACCTACCAGGAAACCAACAAAGTATGCAGCCATGATTACGCCAGTGATGCTCAGGTCGAAGCCTGCAGCCTCACTTCGGACCCCGAGCAGTGAACCGTTCAGACCATTGCCGATCATGACCAACCCGAGCCCCAGAAAGAGAGCCCATGTTGCGGCAGCTACCGACGGGCGGTGAAGCAGTTGGCTGGTTTCACGTTCGAGCTCATCATCGGCCGACGGTGTCGCCACCGCATCAACCATGACTCCTGCCGATATCTCGGCGACCAGAACTGGTCACAACTCAACATCATTCTGCGGGTGAAATCCTTCGACGAGCTGCCCTAATAATGCTCGCACCGCTGACTCGCGTGAACGTTGCGAGCGACGGGCAACAAGTTTTACTTCGGGAAGTCCGTCGGGAAGTCCAAGTTCCTCGCCGCGGACTACAGCGTCGGCAGCAACCGGATGGTTTACGTTGAGCACGGCCACACCTAAACCGGCTTCGACTGCGGCAATTACCCCTGCGGTGCTCTCACACTCGACAACAACGATGCTCCCGAACCCAACGTCGCGGAGCAGCCCTTCGACGATCGGGCGGTAAAACCCCCGTGGACCAAAGGTGATGAGCGGAACCGAGCCGTCGGGCTCAAGCGTGAGGTCGGGCGAGGCGAACCAGCCAAGCCGGTCGTGACGCAAAATAACGTCGTTCTCTTTGACGTCGTCGGCGAGCACTTGGATGATCGCGAGATCAAGTTCACCAGCTCGCAGCCACGCTCCGACCACACTGCTCAACCCGATTCGGGTGCGAACCCTCACTTTGGGGTGTTCGATACGGAAGGCACGAATACTGTCGGCCACCTGATTGATCTGTGGCTCATCGTTACATCCAAGCCGCACCGTGCCGGTCAGCTCTCGCAACTTCAGGCTGGCGACGGCCTCGTCATGTGCCATCAGAATACGTTCCGCATGTGCCAGCAGTTCGTGACCCATCTCGGTGGGTTCAATCGATTTGCCATCACGTACGAGAAGCGCGTGACCAAGCCGTTCTTCGAGCCGTTTGATCTTCCAGCTGACAGCTGACTGAGTCAGATGAAGGCGCGCTGCTGCGCCAGTGAAGCTTCCGGCCTCGACGATTGCTCGCAGAGTACGCAACGAGTCAATGTCGAGTCGCACGCGCGGATCCTACAGATTACATGAAGCAACGCAAGCACTTCTTTTGCAGTACCGTCGCAACATGGCCTGGTTTCGTTTGCGACGACAGCACCAACGAAACCGCGACTATCACAGTGCACCAGTCATGAGCACAAGCCGTGTGACCAGAGATGTCGTTGGCCCGACGGGTTGGCTCATGTCCAACGCATGGGATGAGCTCGCTCAACACGGCGAGGCATACAAACAATCTTTCGATCGGCGACTGCCACCGAGCCTGTTTGTCTCAGAACGTGATCGGACTCGAGCGAAGCAGCCAATGCCCCTGTCCGAACGCTGTATCGAGGACTACCACACCCGCCGGAAATAGGAGCGGGTTACCCCTCGAAGACGAGTAACGAGTTGTCGTCTGGAACATCGTTTAGCCGCAACGGCAGTACTCGGCCGTCGTTCGGATACACGACTGAGAGAAGGTCGCCCACCACAATCGCAACGAATGAACTGTCGGGTGCCCAATCAACTGCGGTGACATCACCCTCCAATGTCAGCGCTTGGCGTGGGGCACCAATATTGTGGACAACAATCGTGTCATCGACGGCGGCGACGACCCACTTCCCATCGGGACTGACCGTGAATCCCGTGCCGGCTTCGAAGGGCAACGGGGTGACTGACCCTTGATCATCCTGGCTGAAGTAGGCGCACGTTAACGAGTCATCACAGGCCTCATACACCGTCCCGTGCAAGCTGGCCGCAACAGCACGTGCGTCGCTAATCCTGGTAAGACTCGAGGCAATCCCAGATAGCTCAAAGGTTCCGCCGGTGCGAGGCATCACCAAGGGACCTCGGCCTTGCGCCCACAACAGTCCCGCCCCTTCGGGAAGCTGCACACTGGGCACAGGGAGCGCCGAGGACATCAAGCTGATGGCAGACTGATCATCAGGCCGGATGATTGCGATCGTTCCCGGACGCTCAGATACGACGACGACATAACTGTTTGAGACCAGATAGTTGCGTTCGCGATCGATGGGATTAACTGCCCAGGTTCGTCCATCATTGGTGAGTAACGCGAGGTTGGAGACCGTCTCGAATTCAACCGCTATCTCCAACTCGGGCAAGGTGATGCCCCGATGGTCAAGCACCACAAAATCGTCAGTCGAAACATAGGCAATGCCATAACGACTGCCGTCGCTGTTGATATCGGTCTCAAACAACGAGGCAATCTGGTCGGCCCGCAGGTGTTCCGCGCTAGGGGGCTCAAAACCGGGTGAACGTTCGGCAACAACCGGTGGTGGATCACTGGCATCAGTCGATGGCGTCAATACCTCTGGCGAGATCGCTTCAACTGGTTCGTCCTGCACGACCGGCGTGTCGTCGGTCATCAGCGAAACAGCGAGCAGCGCTGCGAGCGCACTAACAACCAAACCAACAACGAGGAACACGCCAGTGCGTTTGTCCTTTGGGTCTCGACTATCACGCCGGACCCGCTGCAAATCCCGCCGGTCAGGCGATTCCGGCCCGGCCGTAGACCCAATATCAGGGCCAAGGTCAGGCCCACTGCCATCGTGAATCGGGCCAAGATCGAAGATCGGTTTGTCACCCACGTGGGCAATTGGTAGCACAGGAAACAGCCCACTCGTTGATGGAATGGATGTTCACTTGGGGATACGCCGACCCTGTGACCTGGGACACAAGGAGCTACGGCTGCTACGTTGACGAGTGCCGATGCCACAGGTATCGGTGTAAATAAAGGGATCACACAATCAGCTATTTCATCGTTTCTCGACAACGCGCTTACATGCTCGCCGCGTATCTGCCTCGTGCCGCCAGTCAACTAATGACTTGGGGGCAGTCCCGTGACTGAACCCATCGTCAGACTCGAACACGTTTTTAAGATCTTCGGCAGCCAACCACGGGGCCGAGCACTTGAGCTCGCCAAGGCCGGTGTCGGCAAAAACGACGTGCAGGCCGCAACCGGCCATGTCGTCGGCATGTCGAACGTCAACTTCGAGGTGTACCCCGGCGAAATCTTCGTCATCATGGGCTTGTCGGGATCAGGAAAGTCAACTGCCATCCGCACGGTCAACAAGCTCCACGACATCACCTACGGCAAGGTGTGGTTTGAAGACATCGACGTACAGTCGCTTTCCGGCACCGATTTGCAGGACTTCCGCCGCGAGAAGATGAGCATGGTGTTCCAGCACTTCGCGCTCTTCCCACATCGTTCGGTGATCGACAACGCCGGCTACGGCCTGAAGGTCAAGGGCGTCGATAAGGCAGAACGAGACACCCGCTCCATGGTCGCGCTCGACTTGGTTGGGCTCGGTGCCTTCGCGAAGTCCTACCCCCACGAACTCTCCGGCGGCATGCAACAACGAGTCGGTCTGGCTCGTGCCCTTGCTGCCGACACGCCAGTGATGCTGATGGACGAAGCGTTCTCGGCGCTCGATCCCCTTATTCGTCGTCAGATGCAAGACGAGATGATGGAGATTCAAGTCGAACTGAAGAAGACCATTATTTTCATTACCCACGATCTCAACGAGGCCCTCCGCATCGGCGACCGGGTGTGCATCATGAAGGACGGCGAAGTCGTACAGATCGGTACTCCCGAGCAAATCCTGACCCAGCCAGCCACCGGATATGTCGCCGAGTTCGTCCAAGACGTCGACCAAGGCCGAGTCATCGAAGTACACGAAGTCATGGTCGATCCACATCCGTTGAAGCTGTCGACGACACTGGCCGAGGCAATCACCCACCTCGGTGACCGAGCGGGTGCGTTTGTTGTCGATGACGACGGAAAACCGTCACACGTTCTCACCTCATCCGACGCGGTTCGGGGCGTGGTCAACGGCCTCGACTTCCAAGAGTGCTGCGACACCGATTTCGAAACAACGACCCCCACAGCCACGTTGAACACGGTGTACGCCGCCTCTGGCCGAGGCATGCCGATTGCCGTGATCGATGACAACGGCAAACTCATTGGCAACCTCGACCCCCGTCACATCATGGAAGAGATGGGCCGAGTCGAGAACCTCATAGACGGCTTCGAGCGAGAGGTATTCATGTAATGCGTGCTCTACTGCAAGACGACGTGAACTTCACCGATAACGAGGTGCTCGATGAGTGGCGCATCCCGTTTGGCGACTGGTATGACCAGGCTGTCTCCTGGGTCGATAACCAGCTCAAACCAATCCTCGACTTCATCGACGGTCTTTTCGGGTTACTTATCGACTTTGTCAATGACACGGTGCTACTGGGCGTGCCCTGGTTCGTCGTGGTCATCGCCTTCTTCCTGATTGGCTGGCTGGTCCAGAACATCAGAGTCGGCATCTTCTCTGGCGTCGCGCTGGTTATCTGTGCCCTCATGGGAACCGGCTATTGGGAGCAGACCGCAAAAACCATTGGCTTCATTGCTGTTGCGGTGCTGTTATGCACTGTTGTTGGTATCCACGTCGGCATCATGGCCGGACGAGTTGATTCATTCTGGAAAGCCATCAGGCCATTGCTTGATGCCATGCAGGTTGTGCACTCGTTCGTGTACATGTTGCCGTTCATCTATTTCTTCGGCATCGGCGAAGTCGGCGCAACGATCGTGACCATGGTCTTTGCCCTCCCACCCTTGATTCGCCTGACGAACCTGGGTATCCGTCAGGTGCCCGAAGATGTGGTCGAGGCCAGTCGGGCCTTTGGCCAAACCGAACTCCAGATCCTGAAAGACGTGCAGTTGCCGCTGGCGCGTCCTGCGATCATGACCGGCATTAACCAGACGCTGCTGCTGTCAATCTCCATGCTTGGTATCGCTGCGATTATGGGTGCTGGTGGTCTGGCCCAGTTCATGTTCCGTGCGCTCAGCAACCAGGATCCGGCATTGTCAGGTTCTGCTGGACTGTCCTTCTTCCTTGTCGCCGTCATGCTCGACCGCATCACCCAACGCGATGGCGATAGCAGCCAAAGCTTGGCAGTCCGCATGCGCCGCGCCTGGTCTGCCCGAAAGACTCCAGAAGACTTGCTCGTGACACAAGACGCCGTCGAACTGGATCTCCCCGAGACCGCAAGTAGCACCGTTGTCTACGAACCAGTTACTGCTGTCGAACGCACAGGTATCAGCGTCTCGATCCTTGGTTCGGCCGTGCTCCTCGTGTCGTTGTTCCTGACGTGGAACAGCAATGGTGGCTGGTTTTCGAGCTTCACTCGGCGGGCCGATGAACTCGGCGAGATTCCTGCCCTTGGCGTCCGCGACGCTGTCGATCTGACCGGTAGGTCGTTCAACGGCATCGAAGCAAGCGGTGGTTCATGGTTCGGATTTGTGCTCGCTGCTGCCGCGATCATGGCGATCGCCGCTGGTGTCAGTGTCATCCGCAAACCAGGGTTGACCAGCCGATGGCTCAATGCCGATGGCTCACTGATTGCCTCGTTAGCAGCGCTCACCATCGCAGCCGTCTATGTGTTGGGCTCGCCGTCGACGTTGGCGGTAGCCGATAGTGGCATCGGCCCTGTTGTCGCTCTTGTTGCTGCACTCATCATGACCGCCGGTTCGACCATGTGGATCCTCGCTGCCCAGCATGAGCCACTCCGACCATTCCCCACGGGTGGTCTCCCTGCCCCGGCCATCACTGCTGCTCTGGCCGTCTGTTTGCTGCTCGGAGCCGGATTTGCGAACTTCAGCTCCGACGAGCGGGCCGAAGCCGTACTCACCCCTGAACTGCAAGAACAGATCGCCGTACTCGATGCCGAAGCCGACGAGCTTCGAGCTATCTCCGTTGATCCCGACGCGAGCGCCGAAGAAAAGAGCGACGCGCAAAGACGCACGGTCGCCATCATCAACGAGTCGACATCGCTTCGGGCAGGTGCCGTCAGCACCGGCACCATCACCATTAGCGGCTTCGCTGGACACGGTTCACAGATCGCCCGGTACACGCTGGTAGCAGGCCTATTGGGTCTGATCAGCACGGTGCTCGCTGCTGGTTTTGTGTTCGCCGACGCCCGAAAGCGCTGGATCGCAGGCGCAGTAGCGATGGGCCTCGGTGCCGGACTTGCAGCCACCGCTCTTGGTTGGATCGGCACGCTTGCCCGTGCGACCGACCAGAAAGTTGTGAGCGGTGTAGGCGTTTTCTTCTTACTGTTGGCCGGCGCAACGCTCGCGAATTCAGGACGCTCGATCATCAACGACTTCCGTCGATCTCGGGTCTATGCCGAGATCGATGATCAGCACGTCGTTGATCAGGCGGGTGCACACGCAGGCGAGCCGACCTCCGTGCGCGAAATGGCACCTGCGGGTGCCGACGACAACTAATCGTTTAAGCCTTATAGGCTCGAACACTTCAAACCCTAGGAGGGGTTTTATATGAAATCAATGAAAGCGCTATTCGCGCTGCTGTTAGCACTTGCGATGTTTGCAACTGCTTGCGGAAGCGACGACGCAACAGAAACTGTCGACGCTGGCGAAGCAACAGAGTCAACCGACGTAAACCTGACACCAGGTGAAGGCGTCGATGTCACCATGGCTCGCGCCGACTGGACAACTGGCTACTTCCAGGCCGAGGTCTACAAGCTGCTCATGGAAGATCTCGGTTACAACGTGTCTGAGCCATCATCGCTCGAACTCGGACCGTCACTTGCCTACTTGTCAATGTCACAAGGCGAAATCGACTTCTGGGTCAACAGTTGGTACCCCGGTCACCTGAGCTGGCTCGAAGCTGACCGTCCTGATGGCACCAAGGTTGGCGACCATCTGACACGTGTTGGTGCAGAAATGCCTGCTGGTGGCCTGCAAGGTTTCCTCGTGACCAAGTCAGTGGCTGAAGAAAACAACATCACCACGCTTGACCAGATCTATGCAGATCCTGAGCTCAGTGCGTTGTTCGACAACAACGGAAACGGCACACCAGACCTGTACGGCTGTCCTGAAAGCTGGACCTGCGACAACATCATCACCGAAATGGCTTGCCAGTTCGACTGGGACGTTGAGCAGATCCAAGCTGGTTACGACACCATGATCGCTGAAGCGACCGACCTGGCAAATGCTGGCGAACCAATGGCGATCTACACCTGGACTCCATCGGCCTACATCACCAAGCTCATTCCGGGCAACAACGTGATGTGGATCAGTGTCGACGGCGAAGTTGACGATCAGAACTGCTCAGGCCAAGAAAACGCTGAACAGTATGCACAAGCAAACGCAACTGCCTCAATCGGCGAAGACAGCTGTCTCTTCAACGCAGCCGGCGAATGCCGATTGGGTTGGACTGCAGCTGACATCCAAGTAACCGCCAACACCGACTTCGTCGATGCCAACCCAGCTGCAGCTGAGTTGCTCGATCAGGTAGTCATGCCTCTGATCGACGTGGCACTTGCCAACGTTGAACAAGACGCCACCGACGGCAGCGTTGCTGCTATCCGTGCCATCGCAGAGCGTTGGGTTGCAGACAATGCCGACCTAACCAACGGTTGGCTCGAAGCAGCTCGCGCTGCTGGCTGAACCAACTGATCTGAGCTTCGGCTCAATCGAGTTTCGATGAAGGGTGAGGGCTTCGGCCCTCACCCTTTGCCGTTTTCATGTACTGAGCCAGCACAGCTGTGAGCCTCACACCGCGCATACCGCGGCGTGACACTCACGAATCGCATCGGCCTTGGCCACCATCGCATGTTCTTCATGACGGCCGACCGTATTCCGGTGTTGCCGTCACGTTCTCGTCAAGTGGGTAGATCGGGCGGCGAACGTTTTCGAACGTAAACAAGCTGTTATCGCTGCTCGTCACACCCACGCCATTACACGGAATGTCTCGGGTTGAGATGTCGTGGAACCCAGCCCGGTAATGAATCCGCGACTTCATGATCAGATAACGCATGGCGGTCGGTTCGATCCCCACGCTGCGGAAACATCCCGGGTCCCATGGTTCGACGTTGCGGGAGATCACGACAATCTTCACTGATCCGACTTCGAGGACAGCGGTTGCTCCCATGTCCATCAACGTTCCCCGTCCCATCGGAACAGTGACCGTGAACTGGCCATCGGTCAGCGCCCGAATCCGTCCAGTAACCGTGAGCGGTTCGCCGATTCGACCAATGGCTGGCATGTCGGTCTTGCCGCCGAGCTCAACAGTGATGTCTTGGCCGACGCCCGCAGCCGTCATCTGTTGCACAGCTGCCGGGTCGCAGATGGCGAACATGGCGACGTCTTCGAGTTCTTGGGCCAAGACCTCGGCAAGCACAGCCACGGTGTCCTGTGTTCCACCAGAGGCCGCATTGTCGGCGTGGTCGAGCAGGATGATCGGGCCATTCGTCATCGCCTTGGCCGATGAAATGGTCTCGGCAAGCGGCTCGCTCTCGAACATGAACTCCGCTCGTTCCGCCCATGCCGCGTCCAGGATCACGTCGCGGGCTTCTTCGGCAGCTGGCTGGTTTGCGTCGGCGATCGTTACGACCGAGAGTCCCGCATGCCAAATATCGGCCAACGGGAAACCGCCGAATACTGACGAGGCCAGCAGGCCGCGAGATTCTTGGAGGCGGGCCATTTCCAGCAGCGGTCCCATTGGTTCGTCTTCGTGTCCCATGCGCAACGTTTGCGCCAGGATCGGACGGCTACCCCACACCATGACCGGGTTGATCTCACCCGCCAACGTGCGCACCAACAGCTGTCCAGCGTGGGCGCCCGCTTCGTACATGTCCAGGTGTGGGTACGTCTTGTAACCAACCAGCACGGTGCAGTTGTCCACGATTGCATCGGTCATGTTGGCATGAAGGTCAAGGCTGATACCGATAGGGATATCGGGTGCGATCGACCGAATACGAGCGAGCAGTGTTCCTTCACCATCGGTTGTGGTCTCGGCCACCATCGCCCCGTGGAGATCGAGCATCACCGCATCGCACCCGGCCTCGACGGCAGAACAGATGGCATCACTCATGTAGTTGTACGCGTCGGCGTGCACCTTGCCGCTTGGTGCAGCATTGCCAGCGATCGGCGTGATGATGTCCCAGCCAGCGTCGTCGGCGGCATCGAGCAAGCCACCAATGCCGGTGCCTGTCCCCTTGAACCGGGTGTAGACCTCTGGACCTTCGGGCACACCGAAACCGCCGCGGCCGAATCGTGCAAGCGGCGTGGGTACTGGTGAAAAAGTATTTGTCTCGTGCTCCATCATGGCTACGACGACGCGGGTGTTCGCGGGGTTGCTCATCGTCTGATCATTACCGATCGGGCGGCTCACTGCCCAACGTCCGCTATCGCGCATTCATCAACCGGACGACCAACACCACCGCAGGGTGGCAACCGTCGTCCAGATGAGTTAGCCCACCAGCGCTCGAAAGCTCGCAGTGACGAGTGCTGCGGCCAAGACCACCACAATAAACGGGGCTCGACGCCATACCAGAACGGCTGCCACGGTCATGCCGGCAAGACGTTCGTCGACCACCAAGCTGCTGCCCCGAGCGACCGTGAGCTGCACGATGACGGCCATGACCACCGCTGCGGGAATCAGTCCGGCGGCACGAGCCAGAATCGGCCGTTTCTCAAGCCATGGACCGATAAGGAACGCACCAACGAGACGTTGACCCCAGGCCGCAAGTGTGAGCATCACGATGGACAAGGTGGTCATAGCTGCTCACCGTCTGATGCTGGTCTTGACGGCTGGGCGTTGGCCACGCCAGGCACTCGAACCATGATCAGCGCAATGGCGACGCCGAACACGCTCAAGATAATCGGCAGGCCAGCTGGCACGATTGGCAAAAGCACCAGACAGATAACAGCGCCGGCGACGCCAGCGATGAGACCATCTCGGCGGCGGAGCAGATTGCCGATGATCGCCAGAAGTGCTGCCGGGAAGATTGCATCGAGACCCAACCGTTGGGTGTCACCAAGGATGTTGCCGAGCAGCGTGCCAACCGCAAGCCCACTGAACCAGCCGAGCATCATGCCCGCCGTGGTGCGCCAGAACTCACGCTCGACTTCCCGTGGGGTGGTCTGCTGCACCGCAACCGCCACGTTGGGATCGAACGCGTTGATCGACGCTGCGGCGCGACGCCAGAAACCTTGAGGTAGCCGGCTGCTCAGGCTGACGGCCAGAATCCCGAACCGGGTGGCGACGACCCACCCGGCAGCGATAGCAGCCCAGTCGCCTCCTCCTCCGTCGCGAACTGCGAGATAGGCGAACTGTGATGTCGCCGAGAAGATCACGACCGATGCAACCAGCGCCCGGGTGCTAGAGGTGCCGTTGTCTATGAGTAGCACTTGCAGCGTGACACCCAGCGAGAAGAACGTGATCGCCATGGTTGCAAAGTCGACCCGACTCAGTCGCGTCGGCGCCGCAGCCTGGCTAGACGAACTCGACACGCCCCGACGCTACTTTGCTTCCCAGTTTGCGACCGCATAACTGTCGCGACGAAAAGTTACCTCCCCCTGGGGAGGTAACTTTTCGGACAGGTTCCTAACTCAAGTTCCCGTGTCGTTGAGACTCTCAAGTCCCCTTGTAATGAAGGATGGTCTTGAGACGATGCTCGACCTTCACCAGATCGCTCTGGTTATCCATAACCTCGCCAATGTCCTTGTATGCCCTGGGGTGTTCATCGAGCAGCGCCTCTGCGTCGTTGTTCCAGGTACCGATGCGCCCTTTGAGTTTCGTTGTATTGGCTGGCGTTGTGCAATCCCGCCGATCGTGGAATCATCTTCGAGACATTTCGCAAATCGAACCTGCCAGCGACGGCTATCTCACGTACGCATTCACGCCCTGACCTGCCGATCCATCACTACCACCTAAAGAATTCCCCTGACGAGGATGTCAACCGGTCGTTGAGACCGGGTTAGCTGACAGCAGGTGCGACCCACCGACTCCATTCGGAGCTGCGGGCTGGCGTGAGCACGATGGCCCCAACTGGAGTCTTTGGACTTCGCTTGAGCTTCCAGCCCAACTCGTGAAGGAGCTTGTCTCCCTTTCGCGAATTGTGCGCAGGACACATCAGCACGCAGTTTTCCCACGACGTGTCACCGCCACGCGAGCGGGGCACAAGGTGGTCGACGGTGGAGCCACGTTCGTCGCACGTGATGACCTGGCAGCGACGATCATCACGCGCACTCAACGCCGCCTTGGAAAAGCGGGGTGAGCGGTGCGCCCGCATACCGGCGAAGGTAACCATCGTCATAAGCCGGACCACGTGTGGAAGCGGGAACTCTGCGCCACCTGCCGATCGAATAATCCGGTCACCGGCCTGTTCAACCATCTCGGCCCGACCACTGATAACCAGCGTCATGGCACGCTTCCACGAGACCACAGTCAACGGTTCATAGGAGGCGTTCAACAACAATACAGACATGACCGTCCTCCTTTGTGTGTGATCTTGGTCGGTGCGTGCAGCCACCATTGTGTCGCAAATGACACGGCCGCGCCATGCAATAAGGCCAAGTTGCACGGTCAGTCGACCGGGAACTTCTCACTCGGCTCTCCGTCGACAGGCGCTCCACGAGTGTCGACAACGAGGTCTACGGCGCCCCTGGCCCCGCTGCTCGTGCCCACACAGCTCCTTGTGGCTGCCCAGGTAGTGCAGAACGGCCGGTGTCACGCCCACAAGATGTGCGCTCGCCCAGTTGGGAATCAGGTGTCGTGGCCGACTGCCAGCTTGCACTTTCAAAAGTGCAAAGCCAAACCAGATGAACGAACCGGGCGCTCTAACTGTGAGTGCGCCCGTCGACGATTGCCTTAATACGGGCTGCGAGAACCGGGTGTTCAGTGAGTAGTTCGTCGAAGTCCCACATCATGATCTTTGCGAGGTCACATGTCTCAAGCGCTGTGACCGTGGCATTTCGTTTCTCGCCGGTCACCAGCGAAACCTCGCCAAAACAGTCACCCGCTCCGACCTCTGCGATCACGCCATCGCCGGCGTCGACGCTCAGACGACCTGAGATCACAAGGAAGAGCGAATAACCGAAGTCATCTTTCTGTGTGACCCGTTCGCCAGCCATACGCCGAATCGGTTCGAACAGTTCGAGCTTACGGGTGAGCTCTTCGTCGCTCATTCCCTCGAAGAGGTCAAAGGTGCGGAGTGTCTCGATGTCCATGTGTTTGTCCCGCGCGTAGGTCGCCAGAAACATAGCCTGGAAACACGAAAGAGCGCATCGAACCAGCCTGGAATAGCGGTAACCGACCACGTCGGCCTCGCCGGCACCAGCGGCCTGACCTTGCAATGGATGAGCTGGAAGCCTCAATACTCGGGTGTCACCATCTTCCTCGCACCCGGCGACCGCCACTTCTGACGCACACAGGATCTACTCGACTGCGACCGGGTCCTCACTGACTACCTCGACATCTACTTCGGTTGATTCGATAATCGGAGTAGCACTCGCCCCGAACTGATGCAACCATCCGGCGAATGCCGGAAGCGAGGCGGCGATAACGTCGCAACATGCGCCTCGACCCGTGCCCCTCGTCCCCCAACTGTGTGTGTTCGCAGGACGATCCGTCGGATTCTCAGCATTACATCGAACCACTTGAGTACGACGGGCCAGCCGAGACCGCCGTCAACGCCATCGCTTCAGTGATTGAGTCATCGACCGGCGCAGTGATTAGCAGCCGCACGGTAGACCGTGTCGATGCTGTCTTCACAACTCGTTTCTTTCGGTTTAAGGACGACGTGTCGTTCCTAGTCGACACCGAGACGAAGAAAATCCACTTCCGCAGCGCATCTCGAGTTGGCAAGAGCGACCTGGGTACTAACCGCAAGCGACTCAGTGCGTTACTGCCAAAGATCAAGGCCAAGCTCTAGCGGCAAGTCTCCGGATGCCTCTTGGAACTAGACGCTGCGTGACTGATCTCTTCGTCGGACCTTCGCGAGGTCTGTTGCGCAACCAACATGCACCAAGCAGCCAAGTTCGGTGATGTTCCCCGACCTGATCGCTTCGCGCAGATACCCAGTGTTGCGCCGCCTGTTCGTCATCGTTCTGGCATCACTTCTCTTTTTGACCGCATGCAAAAGCACGGCCTCAATCGACATGACGGACACCGAGTCGACCATGTCCGCAGCCGCTTCGGCTGCTCTTTCTGACGACGCGACGCCCTCAGATGCCGGCGCAAGATTCGTTGTGCAAGGCGAACTTCCTCTGTCTACCGACGACGTCAACCAGCTGATTGCGTTTGTTGAAGAAGACACTGGCCGCGCATTCGTGCGTCCTCCTGTGATCGTCGCCCAGTCACCCGACGACTTCTTCGCTGGGCTTGAAGACGACCTTGGTGACTTCAATGCCGACGCAGAGGTCAGCGTTCGAGGGCTCCAGGCATTAGGACTAACAACCCGGGGAGTCGGCGATGTGACCCGGTCGTTCGAAGCCATGCTGCTCTCGCCCGAGGGCATTCTTGGTTACTACGACCCGATTCCCGACGAGTTGTACGTGCCGGTCGGCGCACCAGGCGACGATGACTTTCGCAGCCTTTTGGTGCATGAGTTAACCCACGCACTCGACGGCCAACACGCGGATCTCAGCGTGTTGGATGACCTCGTAGCCCAGGGTGATGAGTCCGGCAACTATGAGCCGTTGTTGGCCCTGCAGGCCGTAGCCGAGGGCCGGGCCAGCTCGGTACAAAACCAGTGGATGGCCGAAAACGGCGTGGTGCAAGAGCTCCCCGACGATCTAGGTGTAATCGAGGATGTGCCTGCAGCCCTAGTGCTCGCTCTTAGCGTTCCGTATGCATTTGGCGAGCAGTACATCGAGGCAAATGGTGGCGCCGCCGAGACCTGGGACCTGTTGGAAAACCCTCCTGCATCCAGCGAAGTCTTCATGGTTGCATTCGGCAACACGGGTGACGAAGCAATCATCGACGTAGCGACACCAGCGGCTGACGGACCGGTGCTCGACGATGTCGTGTTCGGAGCCAGCGACATCTTCGTGTGGCTTCTCGGTGAGTCGCTCGATCCAGACCCAGCACTGATCTTCCCTACGTTGGCCGCAATCGATGGTTGGGCGGGCGGCCGCGCGGTGTTGTGGGGCAACAACAGCCAGTCATGCATGCGTATCGCCGTTGCTGCAGACAGCACAAACGACCTCGCCGAAATCGAAGAAGTAACCAGACTGTGGGCTGGCAACAACCCAGACCGTTCGGTCAGACTCGAAGCCGACCTCGTCATCGTCACCGGATGTGCGCCGTATGTCCCGTAGTGGAGCAACCCGGATTCCGTCGGGAAGAAAGCCAGGCAGTGTTCGCCAGTCTCCGCGCTCCGCTACGTCATGTCGACGAGCGTAATCAGCACGAGGCTGGCGGCGGAAGCGTTCTCTTCGTGCTGTTACCGCCCTCCGGCTCGGCATCGGTACCGATCTGGGCGCTAGAGCCTTGTAGCTCGAACATGGTCTCGGTGAAGAACGAGTCGGCCAAGACCAGCGGCGGAGGTACTACTGGGGTGAGGTTCAGGCTGCGACGAACTCGGGGATCGAGGCTTTCTGAGCGTCGATAGGAGCGATTGCCATTTCGAACTGCTCCCACTCGATTTCTTCGACGCCGGTGTCGATGACATCGACATCGACAGGGCCCAGTGGCGTGAACATTGAGGTCAGGGTGCCACATGCTTCAACACTGAGCATCGCGATCCGGCTGCGGAAACCGTCGAAAGCTGCTTCGAGCTCTTCAATAATTTCGCGGTCCATCGAGTGGTTGATGAAGTTAGTGGCCGTTTCGACAGTCATGACTACTCCCTGTTTCATTGGTTGAACAACTTCAGTGTGAGTGAAATCTCCCCCGTGGGACAATGGTCAACTTCGATCATGTGACCGTGGATAGACCAATCAGCCCATGCCAGCGGACGCAGTCGAGCAGGTAGAACCACCCAGGCCAGGGCAGCGAACTACGGTTTCGCTCGTGACTTCTACACCAATCAGGGCAGCGGTATGTCGAACATTTGGCGAACCGCTGTCACTAGAGAATCTCCACCTCGCCGCCCCCAAATCAGGACAGGTGCAGGTCAAGGTGCTGGCATCTGCCATCTGCCATAGCGACATACATTTCTTCGATGGCGCATGGGGCGGACGCCTGCCGGCGGTGTGGGGACACGAGGCCGCCGGTGTCGTCGAGGTCGTAGGCGACGACGTTTTCGAGATCAGTGTTGGCGACCACGTCGTCGTCACGCTTATCAAGTCATGCGGACAATGCCGCAACTGTCGAAAGGGTGTTTCCGTCGCTTGCACAGGCGAACTGACCGTCCATCCCACTCCCCTTTCCGATGCTGAAGGCAACCCAGTCGCCCATGGTCTGGGCACGGCTGCGTTCGCGGATCGGGCGGTTGTCGATCAGTCCCAAATTGTCGTGATTCATCCCGAAATGGCGATGGGACCGGCGTCTTTACTGGCCTGTGGCGTGATTACCGGCGTCGGCGCCGCCACGAACACCGCCAGGATCGAGGCTAGATCGAGTGTTGTTGTGATCGGTACTGGTGGCGTCGGTCTCAATGCAGTGCAAGGCGCTCGGCTTGCCGAAGCGACCACGATCATCGCCGTAGATCTATCCGACGAGAAACTGGAAACAGCACGCACCTTCGGCGCTACCCATGTCGTGAACAGCGCCAACGTTGACCTGATCGAGGCCACCAGAGAAGCGACTGATGGGGCGATGGCCGACTATGTCCTGGTCACCGTGGGCGCTCAGCAACCAATCGAACAGGCCCCGCTGTTGCTGGCGCCCAACGGCACTGTCGTGATCGTTGGCATGCCAGCGACTGGAGTCACGGCAACCATCGACCCAGTCACCATGGCGGCGCTAAACCAGTCGATTCTGGGATCAAAGATGGGCACGTCAACAATCGGCATCGACATCCCCGAGCTCATCTCCAAGTACCGAAACGGCGCATTGTTGCTCGATGAATTAATCACTCGTACGTACCCCATCGACGACATCAATGAGGCCATTGATTCAGTCAAGGCCGGGCATGCCGTTCGCAATGTGATCCTGTTCGACCATCCAACCCCGGCGGAGACAGGCTGATGCATGTCGCAGAATTAGAGACGTTTGTTGTAGGAAACCGGCCTGGCGAGTTCGGTGGCGAGTACTTCATCTTCGTGAAACTCACCACGAACACAGGCATCGTTGGTTACGGCGAACACTACGGAGCCACCTTTGGGCCCGACGTGGTTCCAGCCATGATCAGCGACATCGCCGAACGTCATCTGATTGGCAACGATCCGTTCGAGATCGAGCGTTTCTGGCACCGCTGCCTAGGGTCCGGATTCTCGCACCGGCCTGACATATCACTCATGGGATGTGTGAGTGCGCTCGAGATGGCATGCTGGGACATCATCGGCAAGGAAGTCGGCAAACCCGCGTACCAACTGCTTGGTGGCCGGGTGCACGATGCGCTTCGTTCGTATACCTATTTGTACCCCGAACCGGGAGACGCCGCCGACGTCTATAGCGACCCGACGACGGCAGCAGAACGAGCAGCCTTCGAAGTCAGCCGTGGGTTCACCGCAGTGAAGTTCGACCCCGCAGGGCCATATTCCGTGTTCGACGGTCATCAGCCCTCGCTCGAACGACTCGATCTTTCGGAGCGCATGGTTGCCGCTGTCCGTGAAGCCGTCGGCACCAAGGCCGATATCTTGTTCGGCACCCATGGCCAATTCACCGCATCCGGTGCGCTGCGCCTGGCTCGACGACTGGAGAAGTATGACCCGTTGTGGTTTGAAGAGCCGGTGCCGCCAGACAACCCCGCCGAGATGGCGAAGGTCGCATCGCAGACAACCATTCCGATCGCAACCGGTGAACGGCTCACGACCAAGGCCGAGTTTGCTCGCCTGCTCGATGTGAAGGCTGCGTCGATCCTGCAGATGAATCTCGGGCGAGTCGGTGGCCTACTCGAGGCAAAGAAGATCGGTGCGCTTGCCGAGGCCAACGGCGCTCAGCTCGCACCCCACTTGTACTGCGGGCCGATCGTTGGCGCCGCCAACGTGCAGTTGGCCACCTGCTCTCCAAACTTCTTGATCCTGGAAAGCATCAGAGACTGGTCAGGCATCCATGCTGACCTGCTGGTGACCCCGATGCAGTTTGAAGACGGACATGTCATTCCTCCGACCGCGCCGGGACTAGGGGTTGAGCTCAACGAAGAGTTCGCCCGCGCCAACCCGTACATGGGCGACGGTCTACATCTCACGATGGACCCAAACCCAGTCACGCCCCGCAGCGATCAGTTCTAAGGACATATTTCTGACGAACGCTGTTCGCCAATATCGTGGTTGAAAACATCATTGGCGGTGCTTCGCACCATCACTTACGAGGACCGCGGCCTGTCACAGCGGGTGAAGAATTCTTTTGAGTGAGTTCACATAACCTGGCGCTGGTACGAGTGTTTGTTGTGAGGACGGTGGCGGTGAAGAACCCAGACATGGAGAACACGGTCGCCGTCTCCACCCAGGCCGCGTTCGAAATCTTCTATCGCCGTGAATTCTCGTCACTTGCTGTGATTGCGGGCACGGTCGCTGCAAGCCGGACAGTCGGCGAAGATAGTGCTCAGAAAGCCCTGGCCAAGGCGAACCAGCAGTGGAGCACGGTTGCGGTGCTCGACAAACCGGGTGCCTGGGTCCGACGTGTTGCCATCAATCTGGCCATCGGCAGGAAGCAGCGCACCGTCACCGAAGCGAAAACCTTGCTGAAGATCGGCCCTACTGCGACGACTGCAGCCGAGACACGTCGGGGTGACCCGGCAGTGTGGGCAGCTGTGGACCAGCTCGCTCCCAAACAACGGGCTGTCGTCGCGCTGCACTATCTCGAGGATCGACCCGTGGCCGAGATCGCAGAGATCCTGGACATCTCGGTCAGCGCCGCCACATCAAGCCTGCACCAGGCCCGCGCCAACCTCGCGACCAGGCTCGGAGAATCACATGGATGATCAAACGCCATCCAACGATCCACTCGACGATCGGCTGCGAGCCACCTTCACCGCCGAACGAGACGACCTGGACCGTCGCCATCTGGCAAATGGCGGAGCAGCATTTGGGCGCGGACGTTCGCTCAAATGGATCCCGTTCGCGATAGCTACTGCAGTACTCGCCATCGCCGGCTTCGTCTTTATCGGCAACCGCAGCAATGACCAAGCCGTCGAAGTCGACGTCGCCACCCAAACCGTCGACGGATCAGCGCAACCGGTCTTGTACGTAACGGGCCAGAACATGTGCGGCACAAGTTACAACAGCGGCTCCCGAGCCGTCGTGGGCGATGGACGCGACAGTGCGTCTGCCCTCGCCGAACCGGAGATTTCGGACCAGGTAGGCATCACCCGCATGCTCGAGGCAGGCACGCTCGTTGAACTCGCCGGCGGGTGTACTCGCACGCAAATCGTTCCCGGGCAGACTCAAACCTGGTACGAGATCAAGGGTGCACCGGGAACGCCGAACGAGTGGGTGCTCAACGAGGACCTGGTGTGGCAGGCACAGCCAGAACCGCTTCACGAACCAACTGTCAATGCATGCGACACCGACGTGCCCGACGTGCCTCATTTCGTGTGGGACGTCTTGGTCAGCGATCTCGACGGAGGGCTTGTCGCCCATACCGCAGCCGGCGTCGACGAACCGATCACCCGAATCATCGGGTTCGACGAGGTCGTCTCCCCAACAGGCGGCTGCGATATCGCCGCCAATGGCGCGGTCTGGTACCAACTCAGTGGCCCTGAACGCTCCGCCGATTGGGTGAATGCCCGATACTTACGAGCACCTGAACCCGCATGCCGGCAGGCGGAGCAGTCCGGCACCAGAGCGCGCAACGGCCAGCACATTCATGAGATTGACATCGGCGGTCGCCTGAGCTCATTGGCTGCCCAGTACGGCATCGACGTAAGGGAACTTCTCAGCGCCAATCCACACATTGATCCGAACGTGATCGTTGCTGGCGACCTCATCTGGATCCCAGGGCTTCTGGAACAGCGCAAACCGGCCAACGGATCGTTCGACGGTTGGGGCGTCGTAGACGGCGACCTCGTTGCCTTTAGCTTCGACAACACCACCTATCGTTGGTATCCAACAGAGGGAGTCAATGTCGGGACGCAGTGTTCTCCGTTGCCTGGAAACGGCGACACACTCGACGCCCGGCCTTGCTTGCGGGTCGCAGCGCCAGTGACCAGTTCCAGCAGCGATCCGCTCGAATACATTCGATGGCCTGCGGGGGCAGTCAGTTCAACCACCGACCACATCCACGACATCCGCACCGAGTCGAATGAGACATGCACCCGGGTGGTTGTGACGTTTGGCGACAATGCAAACGAAGAAGGCCTCGACGCTACATCGACCACTCTTCCCCCAATCGTCGTGAACCAAGGGCTCGATTTCGTCCGCATCTCGCCGAACGGCTGGTCGCTGGAATCTGCGTTCATGGACGCCGACCGCGTCGATTACCCGGAAGGTATTGCACTACTTGCTCTCTATCCGGGTTACGAGTTCGCAGTAGAACTCATGCACCGCGAGATGGAGCCAAACGTCCACTTCTTCGACAACCCGGCACGCGTCCTCATCGACCTGTTTCCTCTCAAGTCTTCAAACCCCAACACGATCGGCCCGTTCGGTAACACGTTCGTATTGCGGCGGCCAATCCAGCTAGACCTGAACGGTCCGGGCATTCCTGTGGACGACGAGATCGAGATCAGTGGCTTCGGGCGCCCGTTCGAGGCGGCTGGGCTTTACCGCATCTGGGCAGTAGCCGACGACGTCGACGCACATGCCATCCTCGCTGATCCGCCTGCCCCGCTCATCGAAGAGTTCTTCCCAACCGCAGGCTGGGCCGAAGGCTGGGGTTCCTTTGTGATCGCCCTGCCAGATCTCGAACCTGGCACCTATATCGCCGTCTTCGGCGAGTTGCCTCCGACCGACGAGGTTGGTTTCTACGGCACCGGTCAACTCTTTCGAGTGACCGACTCGCCAGCCGAAGAATCCGACACCTGGCCCGAAGCCGTCCTGCTGCCCAACGTCCAACTCCCACCCGAATAGCAGGGGCGAGGTCAACCTGGGCCTGTCAGATGTTTGTTGGTAGCGGCAGCAGGCCGGTCATGACGTTGTCCCAGTCATCGATGCCACAGCCGTTTGTGCGGTCGAAGGTTGTTGCTACTCGCTCGCCGTCGAGTTCACCGGTGACGTCGGCAACGTCTGCGCTGCCGTAGATCTCGGTGCACATCTGGTCGGCCGGAACGCCATCGATGAGACGGCTCTGCACGGCAGGCTCGGCAAGCTGGCGACACATACTGTCGGCGGCGGTACCGAGACCACCGTCGTCATCGGCAGGAGCCCAGTCGCTGGTCAACGTAGGGCTATCACCGAGACAGGT
>Ga0115564_10001560_pt1 | contig 20876 bp, 21 predicted proteins | sample COGITO_mtgs_1105_7_FD_88680 | JGI IMG/M metagenome (GOLD analysis project Ga0115564, IMG submission 88680) | Pelagic marine microbial communities from North Sea - COGITO_mtgs_110523 | ecosystem: Environmental > Aquatic > Marine > Epipelagic | place: Germany:Helgoland, sampling site Kabeltonne...
ATCTTATCTCGACTCGAAAGAGAGTTCGCAGAAAGTTCGAACGTTTCCGTCGGTCCATCTTCTGCAAATCTCTCAATTTGCTCGGCGGCGCATCGCTGCTCGCGAAAGCCTCTCAGATATCGCGAGAACCTCCGCTCAAGTTCGGCGACCGTAGGAGTTTTGTCGAAGAAGCGAACGTTCGCGATTGGGATGTTTGATTTAAGCATAACGGATTCCTTTCAGATCCCAGCACACAGCCTTGCCATGCACCGGTTGCCTGACCGAGGGTCTGACATTGGGATTGATATGAAAGGCTCCGGAGCCTTGGAACGTATAGAGAACAAACCTATCGCCGCGTCAACGCTACCCACCGATACTTAAGACAAGCAGATGAGGCAGCACTCCATCTGACAGAAAAACCCCTTAAGTCACTGATATAAAAAGAAACCACCGGCAACTCTCGCTACCGATGGTCATTTGATCTGGGTCGAGAGGACAAAAAACCCTACTGAATGGTCATGTTATGGTGTGTCCCACAACATAAGTTCAGATCACCCGCCGATCAGCCACATTTCGAATGCCCACATGAGCCGCAGGTCATGCACCCCTCAACCATGCGCAGGTCATATTGGCCGCAGCTGGAACACGCCTTGCCCCGTGGTGTATCAAGGCCGACAACATTGGCCTGCGGGTCGGTCTTGAGGCCCATGCCCTCGCCCGCGATGAACCCTGTTGCGATCATATGCTGTTCAATTACCCCGCCAATAGCCGCCAAGATGGAGGGGATATATTTGCCACCCATCCACGCGCCACCGCGCGGATCGAACACGGCCTTTAGTTCTTCGACCACAAAGGACACATCACCGCCACGACGGAACACCGCCGAAACCATGCGCGTCAATGCGACGGTCCACGCGAAATGCTCCATATTTTTGGAGTTTATGAACACCTCGAACGGGCGGCGGTGGCCGTTCAACACGATGTCGTTGATCGTGATATAGATTGCATGCTCGCTGTCGGGCCACTTGACCTTGTAGGTATTGCCTTCCAATTCGCTGGGACGGTCCAGCGGTTCGGACATATAAACCACTTCACCGCCCTCTTCGACCGGCACCGGTTTGTCGGCTTTGGTGTCTTCGGAGACACTCAAGACTGACCCCGTGACATCATTCGGACGGTAGGTTGTGCAACCTTTGCAGCCGGTATCCCACGCCTCCATATAAACTTCCTTGAAGGTCTCGAAACTGATGTCTTCGGGGCAGTTGATGGTTTTGGAAATGCTGCTGTCGACCCACTTTTGCGCTGCGGCCTGCATCTTTACATGCTCCAGCGGCGCGAGGGTCTGCGCGTTCACGAAATAGTCTGGCAGTTCCTTGTCACCGAATTTGTCGCGCCACATCTGCACGGCGTAGTCGATCACTTCTTCTTCGGTGCGGCTGCCGTCTTTTTGCAGGACTTTGCGGGTGTAGGCATAGGCAAAAACCGGCTCGATCCCCGAACTGACGTTGCCTGCGTAGAGGCTGATCGTGCCAGTCGGCGCGATGGAGGTCAGCAGCGCATTGCGGATGCCATGTTTGCGAATGGCGTCACGCACATCATCATCCATTTGCATCATGTTGCCAGAGGCGAGGTACGCATCCGCATCAAACAGGGGAAAGGCGCTCTTTTCCTTGGCCAGATCGACTGACGCAAGATAGGACGCCCGCGCAATAGCTTTCAGCCACGCTTCGGTTTGTGCCGCAGCTTCATCAGACCCATAGCGCAGGCCCAGCATCAGCAATGCGTCGGCCAAACCGGTTACGCCCAGACCGATCCGGCGTTTTGCCCGTGCTTCGCGCCCCTGCGCCTCAAGCGGGAAATTGGACACATCGACCACGTTGTCCATCATGCGCACCGCAGTCGCGACCAGTTCTTGCAATGCGACCTCATCCAGCTTTGCCGAAGCCTCAAACGGGTCGGTGACCAGCCGCGCAAGATTGATAGAGCCCAAGAGGCACGCACCATAGGGCGGCAAAGGCTGTTCGCCGCACGGATTGGTCGCCGCAATCGTCTCGCAATAATTCAGATTGTTGAACGCATTGATCCGGTCGATGAAAATGACACCGGGTTCAGCGAATTCATAAGTCGCCTTCATGATGCGGTTCCACAGATCGCGGGCCTGAACGGTGCGGTACACTTTGCCGTTGAAGGTCAAATCCCAAGCGCCATCAGCTTTGACCGCAGCCATGAAAGGATCGGTGATCAGCACAGACATGTTAAACATACGCAGACGTGCGGCGTCGGATTTAGCGGCGATGAAATCCTCGACATCAGGGTGATCGCAGCGCATCGTGGCCATCATCGCGCCGCGACGTGATCCTGCGGACATGATCGTCCGGCACATCGCGTCCCAAACATCCATAAACGACAAGGGGCCAGAGGCATCCGCCGACACGCCCAACACATCCGCACCCTTGGGCCGGATCGTGCTGAAATCATAACCAATGCCGCCGCCCTGCTGCATGGTCAGCGCCGCTTCTTTCAGCATGTCGAAAATACCGCCCATGCTGTCAGGGACCGTGCCCATGACAAAGCAGTTGAACAATGTCACCCGCCGCGCAGTGCCTGCCCCTGCGGTGATGCGACCTGCCGGCAGGTATTTGAAGTCCTCCAACGCTGCATAAAACTTGTCTTCCCAGACCTCGGGTTCTTTTTCGACCTGCGCCAGATCACGGGCAATGCGCCGCCATGTGTCCTGAACCGTGACGTCCTTGGGCGTGCCGTCTGCATCCTTGAACCGGTATTTCATGTCCCAAATTTGTTCGGCGATAGGGGCAGAGAAGGGAGACATGACGATTCCTTTGTAGGTTTGCTGCAGGGGGTGAAGGTACCAAACAAAGCTAGGGCTGGCTATTTAAAATCCACGGCAAATCGCCAGAATTCGATGCGACCGACCACAACAGTTTGATTATCCTTGTGATTGGCCTACGATATATCGTGGCTCAGGGGTGAGTCTGTGGATATGTCAGTGGGTAAACCTGTGAGCAAAACAGTCAATCTAATCAAGCTCAGCGTGGGCACCGAAAACATCGAAGATTTGATGGCATGGCAAGCGACAAAACGCGCCCAAGCCCCCGATGGGTTGCCGCGCCACGTCACACGCATGTGGCCCAAACGAGAGCCTGAAATCGTCAATGGCGGGTCGATTTACTGGGTGATCAAGGGCGTCATTCAATGCCGCCAGCGCATTGACCGGCTGGACGAATACATCGGATCTGACGGCATCCGCCGTTGCGCTATTGTGCTGGATACCGAGATTGTCCGCACGCAATCCAGCCTAAAGCGCCCCTTTCAAGGATGGCGCTATCTGGCTGTCGCCGACGCACCGCCTGATCTGCCCAAAGGCCGCAATGACGAAGAGCCATTGCCCGTGGAATTGAACCGGGCGCTGGCCGAAATCGGCGTGCTCTGAACTATTTAAACACCGCAGCGCGCTTGCCAAATTGTGCGGCAATCACTTCCATCTGCTCTGGCTTGCCGATCAGGTCCGCTTGCAGACGCGACTCCGCCAACAGCACATCGTCTGCGCCATCTGTTTCGGCCAGTGTGATCAGTTTTTTCGCTGTTTTAATGGCAGCGGGGCTTTTGCCCGCGATCGTCGTTGCCAATTCGGTCGCAGCGGCCATCGGATCATCGGCAATCTCTGTGATGATGCCCCACCGCTCCGCCTGCTCTGCGCCAATCGCCTCAGCCGTATAGGTCAACCGACGCAGCACATCGGTGCGCACCAGCTTTGGCAGCAAGACCATCCCGCCCATATCCGGCACGATGCCCCATTTCATTTCCATCACTGCAAACTTGGCGTCCGGCGTGGCGATCCGAATATCCGCGCCCAGCGCAAGCTGGATGCCCGCGCCAAAGCACACGCCGTGGATCGCGGCGATCACCGGAATATCCATACGCGACCAGATCATCGCGACCTCTTGCCATTGGTTTGTGGTCCCGTCGCCATGCGTGCGCTGCATCAGCGCATCGGCGGGATCCTTGCCCATCATCCCCGACAGGCCGGTGATGTCGATACCCGCGCAGAACGCTTTGCCCTCGCCCGAGATCACCGCAACACGTGCGTTTGAGGCCGCAACCTCTTGGCCTGCAGCAATAATCGCGTCAATCATCTCTTGATCAACGGCATTCATTTTATCCGCGCGGGTCAGGCGGACAAAGGCGATGTGGTTTTCATAGGTGATGGTGACGCGAGCCATGGGGGTTTCCTCCAGTGTTTGGCGGAACTACACCCGATTGCCCCAAGACGCGCCAGCGGAACGTGGCGGCAGATTACGGCACCAGACGGTCAATGGCGCGCATCATGCCAAGGCCCTTGTCATAAACCAGCGTAAGAATATGCCGCGCAGGCGGTTTGGACAGGGTCACAGGCAGGACCCGCACGGCACCGCTGGCCACGGTTACTGCGATAAATCCACGGCGGGTGAGTTTTGCCATTGGAATGCTCCTTTACTTGTTGCGAGCCATTCTCATGTAGGCATGCATATGGCCAATTCCAACCCCTTGCCCTGTATTCGCCCGCTCCCTATTAACACTGCATGAAACAATATCGCCTCACCCCGCTTGCCCAATCGCTGCCTGCAACCGTCCCGTTTGTGGGACCAGAAGCGCAAGAACGGCAGCTTTATCGCGTATTCGACGCCCGTCTTGGTGCGAACGAGAACGTCTTTGGCCCCTCCCCCCGCGCGATTGCAGCAATGGCTGAGACCGGTCATTGGATGTACGGCGATCCCGAAAGTTTTGATTTGCGCGCCGCATTGGCTGCGCATCATGGCGCTGACATGGACAATATCGTGGTCGGCGAAGGTATCGACGGGCTGCTGAGCTATCTGGTGCGGCTTTTCGTCGGGAATGGTGACGCGGTTGTGACCTCTGACGGGGCTTATCCGACGTTCAATTATCATGTCGCAGGTTTCGGCGGCACCTTGCACAAAGTGCCCTACAACAACGATCACGAAGACCCCGAAGCCTTGTTTACAAAGGCAGCAGAGGTGGACGCGAAACTGGTCTATTTGGCCAATCCCGACAATCCGATGGGCACCTGGCATGGGGGCGCGGCACTGGCCCGCGCGATGGATCTGTTGCCGCAAGGAACGCTTTTGATCCTAGATGAAGCTTACGTTGATACCGCGCCCGAAGGCACGGCGCTTCCGCTTGACTGGAACGACCCGCGTGTGGTGCGTTTGCGCACGTTTTCAAAGGCGTATGGTATGGCAGGTGCGCGTGTGGGCTATGCCATCGGCGCGCCTGAAGTGATCACTGCCTTTCACAAGGTGCGCAATCATTTCGGTATGAACCGCGCGGGTCAGGCAGGCGCGCTAGCAGCGTTGGCAGATACCGAATGGCACCGCGATATCGTGGCAAAGATTGATACTGCGCGCCAACGGATCGCCGAAATAGCACGCCTGAACGGGCTTGCGCCCCTGCCATCGGCGGCAAACTTTGTCACGATTGATTGTGGTGCAGATGGCGCATTCGCCAAGCGGGTTCTGGAGGGGCTGATCACACGAGGCATCTTTGTGCGCATGCCCTTTGTCGCCCCACAAAACCGCTGCATCCGCGTCAGTTGCGGCACGCCCGAGAACCTTGATGCCTTTGCGGCGGCACTGCCTGCGGCAATAAGCGATGCAAAAAAAGGCTGACAGAGCCTAAATCCGTACTAAGCTGTATTGCAGATAACGACGGATTTCACATGCGCGATACACACGACCGCCCGGCCGCCCCGAACTTGACCCAAGCCTGCATTGTGATGTTTGGCGTCAATGTCGCGTGGGTCTTTATGGTAATCTGGGCTGTCTGGGGATTGCTGGCAGTTGCCGTCACCGGCTGGGTGTTGACCCAGATCATCAACCGCATTGACGCTGCACGCAGTTAGCGCTGCGCCAACGCTTCTGCCGCCTCATCCAACGCCCCTGCCCCATGCGCGATATCCAGCGCCCGCAGGCCGGTTTCAATCCCGCCCAGCATGCCCATGATCATCTGACCGTTCACATGCCCCATATGACCCAGACGGAAAAAACCGTGCCACGCTGCGTCACCCGGTGCCGCCATGCCCAGTCCGATCCCCAAAGTCAGACCCAACTGCCCTTCAACATGATCGCGTAACGCGGTCGCATTCGGCGATTGCAAGCGCAGTGCCGTCACCGCACAACTGCGGTTTGCCCGGTCCGCGATGTTCAGACCAAAGGTGCCTTCAGTGCTCCACGCCTCGCAAGCCGCCCAAACGGCGCTGGCAAGAACCTCGTGGCGACGCCAAACGTTTTCCATGCCCTCGGCGTGGATCATGTCGAGGGCGACGCGCAGGCCGTAAAGGTGATGCGTGGGCGCGGTTCCGCCGTGATACTGAAAGAACTCGGTTGCATGAGCGCGCGGCGACCAGTCCCAATACCCGCTCACCCGAGGCATCTTGGCACGCGCGGCCTCTGCCTTTTCGTTGAAAAACACGAATGCCATGCCGGGCGGCACCATCAGACCCTTTTGACACCCCGCAACCATGATATCGACGCCCCATGCGTCCATCTCGAACCGGTCACAGCCCAGTGAGGCAATGCAATCGGCCATCAGCAGCGCGGGATGGCCTACCTCGTCCAAGAGTGCCCGCAACGCAGGCACATCGTTGCGCACGGAACTTGACGTATCGACATGCACGGCCAACACGGCCTTGATCTTATGGCCGGTATCGGCACGCAGAACTGCTCCAATGCGGTCCATGTCCATCGGATCCTTGCGCCCGAAATCAAGCACTTCCACATCCGCGCCAATCTTGGTCGCCATTTCGCCCCAACCAATTCCGAAACGCCCCGTTGCAGGCACCAACACTTTGTCACCCACGGCAATCACGTTGCTGAGGGCTGCCTCCCATGCGGCGTGACCGTTTCCAATGTACATCGCCACGTGGTGCTTGGTGCGCGCGACACGTTTAAGGTCAGCCACCAGCCCCGGCATCATCTCAACCAACTCACCCGCATAGATGTTGGGCGCGGCACGGTGCATGGCGCGCAAAACGGCGTCCGGCATCACGGATGGGCCGGGTATCGCCAAATAGGACCGCCCCTGCGCAAGGTTTGTTTTCTGTGCCATGTCCTGTCCTGCCTTATGCCCAAAGTTGGTGGCAAATTAGAACAGCGCGGGCTGGCGTCAACCACAGATCGCAGGTGCACGACCGCTTGCCCCTGCCCTGCGGGGTGCGTAGACCAATGTGATGACCAAACATCCGATATCTGATCAAACCTACACCTCGGGCGCGCTGCTGCGTTGGCTGTGGCATGGCTATCTTAAAAAGCACGGCAAAATGATGTCGCTGGCCGTGTTTTTCATGGTGATCGAAGGCAGCACCTTGGGCGCCTTGGCCAAATTAATGGAACCTATGTTCGATCAGGTCTTTGTCGCAGGGCAGCAAGACGCGCTGATCTGGGTCGGTCTGATCCTTGTGGGCATATTCGTACTGCGTGCCATTGCGGGTGTCTCCCAAAAGGTGCTGCTGACGCGCATCGCCCAAGACACCGCCGCCGACATGCGTGTTGATCTGCTAAACCATATGATGAAACAGGACGGCGCATTTCATGCAAGCCACCCGCCGGGGTTCCTGATCCAGCGTGTGCAAAGCGACGTGAACGCCGTCGGCGATGTCTGGCGCGCGATCATCACCGGCGCCGGGCGCGATTTTATCGGGCTGATGGTGCTTTTGGGTGTCGCGATTTCGATTGATCCGGTCTGGGCGTTGCTGGCTTGTGTGGGCATCCCGCTGATGGTGCTGCCAGCCGCCGCTGCCCAAAAATTTGTGCGCAAACGGGCACGCGAGGCGCGCGATTTAGGCGCGGACCTCGCCACGCGGCTGGACGAAGTGTTCCACGGTATCGTGCAGGTCAAGCTGAACGCGCTTGAACGGTACCAAGCGCGCCAGTACCGCGACATCACGGACCGGTTCATCCGTACCGAAGTGCGCGCCGCATTCGGCAACTCCGCCATTCCCGGCATGGTCGATATCATGTCCGGCATCGGGTTTATGGCTGTCATCCTTTATGGCGGATCCGAGATCATCTCGGGCGACAAGACCATTGGCCAGTTCATGACGTTCTTTACCGCCATGGGCTTCACCTTCAGCCCGCTGCGCCGTTTGGGCGGGATCGCCGGTTTGTGGCAGATGGCAGCGGCCGCATTGGAACGTATCCGCGAATTGTTGGATGCGCCCGTTGTATTGCAAGACCCCGCGCAACCGCAGCCAGCGCCTAGGGGTGTACCAGAGGTCGCGCTGAACAATGTCTCGCTCAGCTATGGATCTGCACAGGTGCTGAACCACCTCAGCTTTATCGCACCTGCGGGCAAGACCACCGCCCTTGTCGGCGCCTCTGGTGCAGGGAAGTCCACAGTTTTCAACGTGCTGACACGCCTGATTGATCCTTCAAATGGCTCAGCAACTCTTGGCGGTGTTGCGACCACCGACATGGCCTTGCAGGATTTGCGCGGCCTTTTTTCCGTGGTGAGCCAAGAAGCATTGCTGTTTGACGAAACCCTGCGTGAGAACATCGTGTTGGGCCGTAAAGATGTCAGCGACGCTGATCTGCGACACGTGCTTGACGCGGCGCATGTTTCTGACTTTCTGCCCAATCTCGACAAGGGCCTTGATACGCTGGTTGGCCCGCGCGGATCATCCCTGTCGGGCGGGCAGCGACAGCGCGTTGTCATCGCGCGCGCGCTGCTGCGCGACACGCCGATCCTGCTGTTGGATGAGGCAACAAGCGCCCTTGATGCGCAGTCAGAGCAGGTAGTTCAAGCAGCCCTTGACCGGCTTTCTGAGGGGCGCACAACGCTTGTCATTGCGCACCGGTTGTCAACGATCCGGCGCGCGGACCAGATTGTGGTGATGGACCGGGGCCGCGTGGCAGAGATTGGCACGCATGAGACGCTGCTCGAAAAAGGGGCGCTTTATGCGGACCTCTACCGCCTGCAATTCCGTGACGAGAACACCAAAGCACAGTCTTCAGACAGCCAGACCGCCTAGCGTCGGTAGCTTTTTGCCAATTGCTCCACGTCCCGACCGGTGGCGTAGCGGGCCAAAGTCCACAAGTTCCCTGCCCCCTGCCGCAACCAGCCTTTGCGCTGATACTTTGCGGCTGATGTCACAACGGTGGCGCCAAGCGGCGCGAGCCGGCCCTTTAGCGCCCGTGCCAAGGCGACGTCTTCCATCAAAGGTTGGTCGACGTATCCGCCAACCTCATCATACAGCACCCGTGACACAAGCAACCCCTGATCACCGTAGGGCAACCCCGCAGTTGAGCGTAGATTGGCCCAACCCGCCACAAGCGCCGCCGCCACGCCGCCAGTATCAAACCGCAGCTTGCACCAACCCGCCTTGGGTGAGGTCACAATATGACGGTGCACCGCCTCGGCCCAGCCGGGCTGCAATGTGCTATCTGCGTGAAGGATCAGCAACCAGTCGCCCTGTGCCACTGCGCAACCGCGTCGCAACTGCCCGCCGCGCGAGGGCTGCCCCTGCAACACTTGCGCGCCCCACGCCTGGGCAAGCGCCCCGGTCCCGTCGGTTGATCCACCGTCTGTGACGATCAACTCCCGGATCAGCCCTGCTTCAAGTCCCTCCATCAATGCCTCAAGACAACGCGTAAGCCCGTCTTGGGCATTCAGCGTCGGAATGATAACAGAAAGCGGAGCGCGCATGGTTGCCTCTTTTGGCTTGCCCCTTTTGCAGGGCGGTCACTGACTATATGTCATAGCAACACAGCAAAGGACAAACACATGACACAGCGCCGCATTCTGCGTCTTTCCGGGCCCGACACGCGTGATTTTTTGCAAGGTCTGACCACAAATGACATTAGGAAACTGGACCATGGGCTTGTTTACACTGCTATTTTGACGCCTCAAGGAAAATATCTGGCTGATTTCTTTCTTAAGGCAGATGGCGACAGCGTCCTTCTGGATGTTGCGGCAGAACTGGGTGACATGCTGGTCCAGCGCCTGTCGATGTACAAACTTCGCGCTGCGGTGGAAATTTCTGACGCAGAACTGTTCTTGCATCGCGGCACCAGCGACGCCCCCGATGACGCATTGCCCGACCCGCGCGATGCCGCATTGGGATGGCGCGCGTACCGAGATACCCCCCAGCAAGACGACGGAACAGATTGGGACGCCATTCGGGTGGCGCATATGGTACCACAAACGGGGATTGAGCTGACGTCCGACACTTTCATCCTTGAGGTCGGGTTTGAGCGGTTGAACGGCGTGGATTTCCGCAAAGGCTGTTATGTCGGCCAAGAGGTCACAGCGCGCATGAAGCACAAGACCGAATTGCGCAAAGGGCTGGCGCAGGTCAGCGTGTCAGGGGAGGCGTCGACCGGTACAGAATTGCTGGCGGGCGATAAACCTGCAGGCACGCTGCTGACCCGATCAGGGGGTAGCGCGCTGGCTTACCTGCGATTTGACCGTGCCAAGGAACCGATGCGCGCCGGAGACGCGACAGTTATCTGGACCGGCGACGATCAGAATCACGCATCTTGAACGTAAAAAAGCTCCGGCTGGACCGGAGCTTTGATGTTTCGGCCGAACGTGACGTAGCGGCAGTTCCGCGTCAACACTCAGGCGCGTTCGACGTATTCCATCGTCTCTGTGTTGACCACGATGTCCTCGTCTTGTCCCACGAATGGCGGGACTGAAACCCTGATGCCATTGTCCAGAACGGCAGGCTTGAAGGAATTGGCAGCTGTCTGCCCCTTCACAACCGGCTCCGTTTCGACGATCTTGCAGACCACCTTTTGCGGCAACGAAGCATTCAACGGCTCGTCGCCATTATACTCGACCACCACCATCATACCGTCTTGCAAGAACGGGCGGCGTTCACCCAAAAGCGCGGCAGGCAGTTGCACCTGATCGTAGGTTTCGGTGTCCATCAAAACCAGCATCCCACTGTCTTCATACAGAAATTGCTGATCCTTCTGCTCAAGGCGGACCTTTTCAACCTTGTCAGCAGACCGAAAACGCTCGTTCAATTTTGAGCCGTTGCGCAGGTTCCGCATTTCCACTTGCGCGAATGCGCCGCCTTTTCCGGGCTTTACGTGATCCACTTTGACCGCCGCCCAAAGGCCGCCGTTATGTTCAAGCACGTTGCCGGGCCGAATTTCGTTTCCGTTGATTTTTGGCATGTAAGAAAACCAGTACAAAAGATTGATGGGACGTTAACGCATCCTATATCGATTGAGACACAGGGCCGCAAGCGAGCCCCGGGTCGGTGCTGCACCTGTCAAAGGCATGCATAAAATGCATAGCAGTTATGCAACATAGTGGTATCCGAATCGAGTTATATCCGTCATAAGAGGCTTCACGCCGAAATGACAAGAGCAAGAATAATGGAAAGGACGACGAGATGAGAGATTTCGTTGATGGCACCGCTTTCAATAATGAGCAAGGAAATCGGGCGCGTAAACTTTTCGCAGCTGTGGTACTGGCTGCATTGGATGATGCGATCGCAGACGACAAGAAGTATGGAAACGGACCAGAGCAGATTGCACGCTGGGCGCGTTCCCGTGATGGCCGCGAAGTGTTGAGCTGCGCAGGGATAGACCCCAACGAGCGGGTTGTAACCGGATTGATGGATTTTGTAGGAAAGGGTGTGCGCACCTCTGTGGCATTGTCTCGCGAAGAGTCAGAGCGCCGCAATGCGGCCCAACAGGCCGAAGCTGCCTGATCAGGTACGTTTCAGAACGAAACAGCAATGCGCAGTCCCTTGGGGCTGCGTTTTGCGTTTTAGGGCTGGCGGAAAAAGAGGCTGGCGGTCAGGCCGAAAACACAAACATCCAGACCCGCGCCACCATCAGCTCTGCCACGACAAGCGCGAGTATCAGGGCTGAAATGACCCAGCCGGGCCTGCGCACCCACAGCGTCGCAGCCGCCACAAGCGCAAGCGCCAGTTCCACCGGCGCGACCCAACGTGCCCCCTGCCGCACGTCCCAATAACTGAGTGGGCTCTCGAAGATCCACCCGCTCAGCGGCCAGAAATGTGGCCTGCCGTCGTCATGGTGCAGCGGAAAATCCAACGCCAAGTGGAGCAAGGCCGCCCCCGTCAATGCGATCCCCCATGCCGATCTGCGCCAAAGGGCCAGACCCAACAGCCCGCCCCACAGAATAAACGAGTTATCAATTGCAAACACAGTTTGCCATGCATCTGAATAATACAGCTCTCGAAACACGGTCTCGGGCGGGATACCAAGAACAGCGATAGATATGCCTGCCATCACATAAAGGGACAGATCAGGTAGCAATGCACCTGCAAAGGCCGCCCAGATCACCCCGCGGCCACCGCCACGCCCGAACGCAGCAGCCCCAATCAGCAGATGTGCAGGTGTGTTCACCGCTTACCCCTTTTCCCAGCCCCCGAATTGCGCCATTTTGCACCGCAGAATGCAAGGGGCACCGCGTGACAAAAGCCATTATGATCCAAGGCACAGGCAGTAATGTGGGCAAGTCGATGATTGTTGCAGGATTGATCCGCGCCTGCGTCAAACGCGGGATAAGAGTGCGACCCTTCAAACCGCAGAACATGTCCAACAATGCCGCCGTGACAGAGGATGGCGGCGAGATCGGGCGCGCACAAGCCTTGCAGGCGTTGGCCGCCGGCGTTGCACCGCATACGGATATGAACCCCATTTTGCTGAAACCGCAGTCCTCGACCGGGGCGCAGGTGATTGTGCAGGGCCAGATTGCGGGCCATCAAGAAGCGTCGGCGTTCGGCAAAAACAAGGCCAGCCTGATGCCTGCCGTGCTCCAATCGTTCAACCGGCTTGCCCGCACTTGCGATCTGATCATCGTCGAAGGTGCCGGTAGCCCCGCAGAGACGAACCTGCGCGCGGGCGATATCGCCAATATGGGCTTTGCGACGCAAGCAGGCGTGCCGGTCATCTTGATGGGCGACATTGATCGTGGCGGCGTGATTGCGCAGATTGTAGGCACGCAGGCCGTACTGGACGCGGCGGATCGCGCGATGATAAGGGGATTTTCCGTCAACAAATTCCGCGGCGACCGCAGCCTGTTCGATGCCGGGCGCGACGACATCGCCCGGCGCACCGGCTGGCCCAGTCTTGGGGTTATCCCGTGGTTTCAGGACGCGCACCGCCTGCCCGCCGAGGACGTGATGGACCTGCCCGCACGGGCGCGCTCGGGAGGCTCTGGTTGTGTGATTGCCGTGCCGCGTTTACCGCGTATTTCGAACACCGATGATCTGGACCCGCTTGCCGCAGAACCCGGCGTGGACCTGCGTTTGATCATGCCGGGCACCCCGTTGCCTGCCGACGCTGATTTGGTGCTGATGGTGGGCAGCAAGGCCACAATTGCCGATCTGGGAGCATTCCGCGCTGAGGGTTGGGACATTGATCTAGCCGCGCATATCAGGCGCGGGGGTCGCGTTCTGGGTCTGTGTGGCGGGTATCAGATGTTGGGTAAACGCATCGCAGACCCGCATGGGATCGAAGGGCCGCCCTGCGAGGTTGAGGGGCTGAGCCATCTGGACGTTGAAACGGTGATGGCACCGGTAAAGCATCTGTCCGTCAAAAGCGGTACGCATCCGGGAACCGGCACCCCGGTGTCGGGATATGAGATTCACCTTGGTGAAACCACCGGCCCCGATTGCGTCCGCGCGTGGTTGGATATCGACGGAAGGCCAGAAGGGGCCGCAGGGCGAAATGGTCAAGTGCAAGGCTGCTACATGCACGGGCTGTTTGGTTCTGACCTCTTTCGATCCGCATATCTTGCACCGATGGGCGTGCAGTCGACTTTGGATTTCTCAGGCGGGGTCGAGAACACGCTCGACGCTTTGGCCGCGCATGTCGAAAGCTATATGGACGTCGATCTACTGCTGTCTTTGGCCGCAGACGTTTAGCGTTTATTCAAGGTCTTGCGCCGTCAAAGCGCGGTGAATTTCCCGACGGACCAGCTTGCGCACATTCCGGGTGATCCGTTCGCCCAGCGCGCCTTGCAATTCTGCGCGTACAATTTCACCGACCATGTCGCGCAATGCTTCTTCGTCAATTAATTGCGTGTCACTGAAGTAGTCAAAACCATCCGGCTCCGACGTCGGAACGCGATCTTCAGAAGCGATATTGCTCTCGGATATCTCGCTGGTTTCTTGCGTGTTTTCAGACAACGCTTCGACACCATCAGCAATGGAAACATCTTCGCCGTCTTGACAGTCTTGTTGAACGTCATTCTCGGCATCATAGCTGTGAAAATGCCGCTTTATGGCATCCTCGGGGGACTCGTCCTCCCATGCCATCGCATCTTTGGACAGTGCCGGATCAGCCACGTCCGAAGGCGTGCCAGATGCACTCCAATTGGTGCTGATCCCACCGATTGCTGCTTCCAACTCTTCTATCTTGGCGCGCAACGCATCCGCTTTGCTGGTAGGTGACTGGACCAGTTCAGGGGTTCCCTGTTCAATCTCATGATCCCGCTCACCCAGCGCAACGTCAGAAATCTGATCGTCCATCTGTTGTTCTGCGCTCTCTTCACCCTCTTCCGCCGATTGGTGGTCCGGCTCATTAGGTTGCACGCTGGCGTCTTCGGTTGCCTGCTCATCCGTATGGGGATCGACAGCCGTATTTGCCTCTTCACTCTCGTCCTCAAGGAAACCGTATGGGTCATCCGAATAATCATGGGCAGGATCATCAAAGGAAAAATCATCATCCCCAAGAGAATCGGCTTCCTGATCGACATTTCCTTGATCCAAAGGTGGTGTCGCATCAAAGTCGGCCGGTTTCGCGGTGCCAGAATGCTCGTGATCGGGCGAATCCGGTGCAGTCAGTTCCGCAACTTCGGCTTCATGATCCTCGGCCACGCGCAACGCCGGGGTTAACACCAGACGGTCGCTAGATTTATCGCCTTGGGAAACATGCAACGGACGCTTATCTTCGGACACTAACTTGCGTATCGAAGACAATACGTCTTCTACCTCGGCGTTTGTGACGGGGTCAGACATTTTTTCACCACTCTCTGCTCCGCCCCAGAGTAACCCCGGAACGGTTTTCGCACAATGGGGCCCGGAAAATTGTCAGTCTTTTTGCAGCGCCCGCAGCACCCGGTCCAATTGGTCGCCCTGTTTCGATTTATTGAGCGGCGCGTCCTTTACAAGATTGTAGTAGGCTGCGGGATCATAAATCTGAACGGGCAGCTTTAACTGTTGCGCGGTCAACCGGCCTGTTGCAGCCAGCATGCTGTAGGCCGCAACATACAGGTTTGCACGCGCAGAGACCTGAATCGTCTGCGCATCCAGCAAGGCCTGCTCTGAATCCAGAACATCCAGTGTGGTGCGTGCCCCCAGGGCAGCTTCCTCTCTGATACCCCGAAAGGCGATACTCGCAGCGCGAATTTGACGGTCAGACGCTTCAAGCTGTGCCTGAGCGGATGACAAGCTTGCATAGGCATTGCCGACTTGCTGCTCGATACTATACCGCACAATGTGCAAGTTCGCGCGCTGCGCGCTGGCTTGGGCCATGCGTTGGCGCGCCGCAGAAGAAAGGGCGCCGCCCTGAAACAGGGTCTGCCCCGCCTGAATCCCAACAGAGCCGGACCGGTTGAATTGGTCTTCACTGAGGTTTTCGTTCAAACCAAGCGTACCCTGAAGCCGTACCGTTGGCAGCATGTCCGCCTCACTGGCACGTGTCAACAAATCAGCGGCCGCAACAGAGTGCTGTACGCTTTGCAACGCAGGGTGTTGCCGCACAGCAAGCGCTTTGGACGCGGCAAGGTCATTGCCGACGTTGGGCAAGCGCGGTGGCTGGCTCAGGCGGCCCGGTGTCCGCCCGACGACATTGCGAAACTCTTCTTGGGCACGCAGCAAATCACCTTGAGCCCCGGCCAGCCCCGAACGGGCGTTGGCAAGCTGTGCTTCGGCAAGCGCCACATCTGTTCGGGTGACTTCGCCCACTTCAAAACGGTCACGCGCCGCACGCAATTCCTGCGTCAAAAGACCAAGGTTGTTGTTGCGCAGTGCGACAAATTCTGATGCCTCGATCACACCCATATAGGCGCTGACTGCACGCAACAGGACCTGTTGTTCGATATCCAAAAGCGAATCGCGGGTGGCCAGAACCGTCTCTTTTGTGGCCTCGACCCTAAGCTGGCGTGCACCGAAATCGTAGATCAACCATTCAGCAATCAAATTCAGCGATGAGGTCAAATCGGTGTTGTTGACTGTGCCCAAAACAGCGTTTGACCGCACACGTCCAAAGTTCTGCGTCAGCGTCGCCGTCCAGCGCAAGATCGGTTTGAGGGTCGAAACCGCCTGCGCGACATCCTCGTCGGCCGCGCGCAAGAGCGCCCGGTTCTGATCAAGCAGCCCTGAATGCGTGTAGGCACCTACAAGGGCATCCGCGAGCGTTTCCGCCTCTGCCTTAGGTGCTACAAAAGTCGCCGCTGCGACCATCATCACCCCGCCAAATAGGCGTGATCGTATTTGTTTATACGTTGTCCGCACTAGAAACTGCCCCCTGCGCTTTGCTGTATGTTCTGTTCGCCCTTTTCGGGCATTCATATTGTCATAGCTGGAACGCTGCCTCGCGTTGAAACCCGTCCAGAACCGGTGCGGATGCGTTAAACGACATTCGCCAGCTAATATCTTCACCGCGCTTGTAACCGATCCGCACCTCACCCAAGGCGCCGGTCATGAACAAGCATCCGATGCGCCCGCCGTCTTTCAATTGATCGGTAATTGAAACAGGCACGTCCACGACACCACCCTGAACGATGATGACATCATAGGGTCCGTGCTGCGGCGCGCCTTCTGGCAGCGGACCCGTGTGCAACACGACATTATCTGCACCTGCTGCCAAAAGACTTTCTTGTGCCTCGGCGGCCATCGCCTCATCACTTTCGACCGCGACTACCGCCTCGGCCATCCGTGCAATCACCGCAGAAGAATAGCCGTGCGCACAGCCAATATCGAGGACAAGTTCACGATTCCCGATGCTCAGCGCATCCAGCAACTTTGCCAGTGTGCGCGGCTCCAACAGGACCCGGCCCTGACCCAGATCCAGATTTTCGCCCATATACGCTGCTTCTCGCTGCGCAGCAGGCACAAAATCTTCGCGCGCAACGCTGAGCATTGCGTCAATGATAGGGAACTTGGTCACGTCGGATGGACGCACTTGCGTGTCCACCATCATTGTTCTGCGCAGGGCAAAATCACTCATGTGCTAAACTCATCCGTTCAGATTCTTTCCACAAGATGTGCCACATCCCTGCCCTCACAGCAACGGCCCTTAGGGGACTTTCGTGCATCTGGTGTCTTGCAGCGGATCAGCCAATCCGCTAGCAGTGCCCCAGACCACAGGACGGCGAGTTGGCGGAGTGGTTACGCAGCGGATTGCAAATCCGTGTACAGGAGTTCGATTCTCCTACTCGCCTCCAAATAATTTCAGTGACTTAGGTTTTTAGCTACCTTGTGGACGAGCTGGCGTTTACAGCAACGTTTACAGTTTTGTTCACTTTTCGGCCCGTTTCGAACCAGCTAGCTTGATCAAGACGGCGTCCGTTTCGCTCGGGGAAACGCTTGCGTAATGTTCAATCACGTTGGCAGCATGGCGAAGTGACCATCCCATGTGGCTTGCAATCTGTGACAGACTCAGACCAGCGTGCAGCAGCCGCGTTGCCGCCGTGCCACGGCAGTCTTGCAACCGAAGATCCTTGTTTAGCCCTGCTTTGTCTCGCCATTGCCGCAAACCTTCGGATGCACGATGTTCTGTTAGCCTTCCTCCACTGGCATTGCAAAGGACCAGCATGCGATCATTTGGCGTCGCGTCGATAACTTCAGCGAGCGGCAGGGTTATCGGAATATGAGCTACGCGGCCGCGCTTGCTTGTCCGTACCCTGAGACGGCGACCCTGCGGTGTGTGCTCTACAGAAGACCTTGTGAGTTTGATCAGATCACCAGGTCGCAAGCCAGTTTCACATGCGACACAGAGTGTTCTCCGGATCCATTCAGGGGCTATCGCATCGATGGCTTCACGATCGGATAGCGTCCAGACGACCTCGGAGCGGTCAACCTCATACAAACGCGGCAACCTGTGACAATGGTGCTCGGAAAGAAGCCCCTCTTCTACCGCCCAATTCAAGACGCGAACAGCGTGCGTGCCTGCCATGTCATGTTGCTTGGGCGAATGCTTCCATTGCGCGCACCATTTGTTCATTTCCCCGCGCGACCCGCGCTCTTCAAAAATAACCGCAGGTGCATCACTAAAATGAGCGGCAAAACGAAGGAGCCATTTGCGTTGGTCCGCGAAGGACCTAGGAGCCCTGGCCCGGGCCGCGCTCGCCAAGAACAAGTCTACAATATCATGGGTTGCCAATTCTTTTGGTGCAGGGCGCTTTATCGCTTCAGCAAACGCCAGATGGAAGTCAGGGTCTTTTGGTTCCTGCACGACGTCGACCCAGTATTTGGGTCCGCCTCGCCAAGCGTAGAAATGATAGCGACTTCTCCCGTTCGCCAGCTTTCTGCGCACCCTATGCACCCCTTTAGGCAGAGCCACGCGTCGCCTTCCATTTTTCTAGTGGTGTAACGTTGGATTGGGACAAGTCCTCGCCGACGATGATTGTGACCTTCCCGTCCGGGGCAGTTTCGATACTGATGGACGTGAAACCCTCCGCCCTCAGTGACTTCGCGATATCTGCAATCTCCTTGGGCATTGGCAGCATGGGTCTGGGCATCATTCCCCCTCCGTGACATTGAAGATCCACTTCAGAACCACACCGGAGATTTGCACTTTGACCTTCACATTATGTCGAGAATCGGAGCGGCCCCTTACGGATAGCTCTAGTTTGTTGAAGTCCATGAAACGTGGGTATTTTCGAATGTAGCCGGAGCAAAAACTGATATCCACCCCGCCCTGCTTTACGACGCTCACCCAGATCTTGTCTGCCTCATATTTTCCTATACCAAGATTTCGAGCCACACGGACTAGAAGATCTACAAAAGATCGCCCCGACAGTTCAAGTCGCTCGCCCCCGAATATGTTTATGAAGTCAGTTTCAACCTCGTTTCTTGGCTCATCTTCGGACAGCGCAAAATTTTCGAGGCGCTCCACTTCGTCAGCGGCCAAAGTCAGGTTTTTCGAACCCGCCCATGCTACAGCAATCAATAAGCCTTCGGTTAACGTAATGTCTGGACGAAATCGTCCACGGGCAATCTGTCGAAAGCCTCGCTTTGCCAAGGCACGATCAACGGTTGCAAGCTCCGTACGTTCGACGCCCATGACTTCGGCCAAGCCAGCAACAAACTCATTTGATGTCATGTAACTTTCTCCAAGGAATAGACTTAGCATAAATATCTTTCACCCTAAGTCAATAGGATGAAAGATATTCGCGCCAAGTTCTTCTGGATGTTCGCTCCAAAGCCCAACTTTCTTGTTCTTGAGGGTTCATAGTCATCAGACGGAACCCTGAGTCAGCTTTTACCGCACCATGTGAACCGCACCGGCAGCATGGCGATGGCCGCCGCCATGGATGATTTGCGTGCCCTTCAAAAGCAAGGACATCTTGTGGGAGGTTAATGGCTTGGTTGCGCCCGGAACCGAGGGGCAGGAAGCGAATCGTCCGCCCCGTGGGGGCGGTTCGGTCGCTGCCAAACCCTTCGGGCTTTGGCATATTGTCTCTTTTTGATTGGCAACTGTCGGTAATCAGGTTTCTAAGTCTCCACCCCCAAAACCTCACGCATTACCTTTTTCTCATCAAAGACAAGTAGGATGCCCGCAACAGAAAGACTGACAAACACAAAACCGGAAAAACCCATCGCATTGCTGGCCGAAATAAGACTGAAAGAAGCAAGGAAAAGTAGCACGAGCAATGCAAGTTCGGCGTATTTATTGATATTTACATTCGCGAGTATCAACAAGAACAAGGTCAGCGCAGTTGTCGGTAACTTTAGCAGACTCCATCCATTGCCCCCAATTCCAATATTTGCGAGCACGGCACTAAGATAGAAGACGAGTATCAGTGGTATGAAGGCCATAACCCCGACGAAAGACGCTGCCAAAAGGCCTTTTCGATAGAGGGGCAAAAGGGCGCCAGCAGCAATTAAACCTGACAATAGATCTGGGAGAAAACTGATATTTTTCTCCCAAAACCAAAGGAAGCTGTCAGTATAGTTCTGACTCCCGAGAGCACAGGCCCCTATAAGGCAAAGAACACCTGCCCAGCCCATCGAACTTTCCATACTTTTCCCATTCAAGAATTAAATGAAATTTATCTCAACCGACATTCCCCAAGTAGAATGCCTTTTCCTGCATTTTGCGGCTGTCTTGCGTCTCGATCAACCCTCTTTTTTTCCCCGCTGTTTCGTTGTTCAGTCATCAAACGCACGGCCTGAACGCAATTTCTGGTATCTGCGGCGTGGGTATGTGGTTTTGTGTTTGTTTGGCACCCGTTTGGACAGGCGAGAGGAGCCGCTTTCGTTCAGGTTTTTGTACCGACATCCTCATACACAAACCGGTGGTAAACACAGCCGGTGGATGGCCGCGAGGATGCGGCTGAATAGAGAGCTGGCGACGGCCACCTCGGCAAGCTGGACAGTGATCGCATAAGCGTGGCGCAAGGGTCGTTCGCCAATCTTAATGAGCCTGTTTTGCAGACTGGTCAGTGACCAATCAGCCACCTCTTCGGGTAGTTCGGCCCCTTGCAGGAAAACCCCGAGATTCTAGGCCAGTGCATGGAGCTGAAGGCGGACCTCGTTCTGCGCCATGCCCATGCAGGACAGCTGCGTCCAGTTGTTCGCCTGTTTGCCTTCCCTGATATGCTGCTCGGCTGTTCCGCGCTGATTGTAGACACGGATGATCCAGTCCGGTTCCATCGGCAGTTTGCCGTTA
>Ga0115564_10001564_pt1 | contig 20849 bp, 7 predicted proteins | sample COGITO_mtgs_1105_7_FD_88680 | JGI IMG/M metagenome (GOLD analysis project Ga0115564, IMG submission 88680) | Pelagic marine microbial communities from North Sea - COGITO_mtgs_110523 | ecosystem: Environmental > Aquatic > Marine > Epipelagic | place: Germany:Helgoland, sampling site Kabeltonne...
AACTTGCAGATGGAGATATGCTCAGTGTCTTGTCACCACTCGCTATCGTGGTCAAATCCGGAAGGATTGGTTGACCAGGCACTGAGGGATCTGGATTTTTCATCAGTTTCACAATTGTTTCTTCCACACAATACCCTACAGGCTTATCTAAGACTCCACTTGCAGGAGACGGTAAACGGTTGTAGGCATCCCACAACGCAAGAGACCACAAATGCATCTGACTAGGTGCAACAACTGGTCGTGTACCCGTATCCGTAGTCAACAACGTAAACTGTACTTCTCGCATTCCAATGGCCAATGTGGTTGCAGACCATCGAGCCGCCATTCTCGGATCACCCAATTGTTCAGCCAATTGTTCCGAACCGGCTTCTCCACCTGCGGAAAGGTTCTGTGCGCCAAATTCTTTTGCCACACGAGTACTCAATCCCCATGGCCCCATTCGATTGATACCACCTTCAATGGCAGAATACTCCAACGGACACACCAAGTCTCTATCCGGATGCCATGTCAGCATGTATCGAGGTAAATCTGCGCCCAATACAGGGTTTTGCTCCAAACAGAAGTCCATCTCTTGAGCATTTGCTTGCACTGTTTCAATCGCAAACACTACAGCCTTCAATGTATTTTTACGATACTGCTCATCAAACGGTTCTGTCGGTTTTGACACCATACGTTTTCCACCAATATCTTCAGAGACCGACTGCGCAAAACTAAAGTTCAACGCCTGTTTCGCCAATACTTTCTTTTGTTCAGCAATATCTTTGAGTCGACCAGCCAATGCCTGGCGTTCTTCTAGGCAAGCCATCTCATTGGCCAACGCATTTGCACGAGATTCTTCCAATACTTCCTGTGCATCTTCGAGGTTTGCCACTTGGTCTTCAGCAACCTTAGCCGCATTGTTTCGATTGTAGGCTGTATATACGGCAAATCCAATCAACAAACCCACGGACAATATAATCGCAATTACATAAGGATGAATCCCTACGCGCCGAGCAAACTTTTCCAGCCAAGAACGAATGACAATTCCATTCAGCGTTATCAGTTGGAATACTGAATTGTAGAGAAACCATCCAGAAGACACACCGGGTGATTCTTTGTGTTTCAAGGAGCCACCACCAACTGCATCCGAACGATTGAAAGCATCGGACTCCATTTGCATAGTCAATAAAATTCGTCGGGTATCTTGTAAAATCACTTCAATACGAGATCCATGTTGAATCTCTCCACCTTCTGTCAACCTAGAACGGACATTGGGTCGAATCAGATCAATATGACATCGTGAACCCATCTTTCGAATTCGAAACAATGGTGGGTCTCCAGCCCCAGGATCGTAGACATCCAACTCTCCAACCAACAAAGCCTCTGGTGGAGGGTCTTCGTGCGAAAACAACAAAATACTAGAGCGAATAGAGGAAGCCGATCCATGACGAACATCACTCAAAATATACAAACGAAAGCGTTGTAACATCTGCACATCTAATGTGATCATCAACGGCATGGTATCCGGTTCTAGGCACTGTACGGTGATCATATCCTTTCCTTTCCTTATCTACCTTGAGGACGTCTGGCTTTCTGTTCGGAACGCACAGCCGCATTTACACCAGGTGTAAAGGATGGTGTTCCACCTACACTAAGCGAAACTGCCAAATGTAAAGTCGGTTGTAAAGGACGCTGAAGTGCTTGCATTAACCCTGTAAAATCTGAATTACTCAAACTGTTTCCAGGAAGCAATGTGATGGGCATGTACAAATCTTCATCCATATCTTCAAGTTGTACCAATGCCTCCGCGACACGATCGTCTCCCAACACTTCTCCAACGGCGGTCGCATATCCCAATATACTTCTATCAAATGGAGGTGGTGGGATTCGAACTTCAATACCCCGTTGCAATTGCATCCCTGCTGTCAAAACACTCATCGACTGGACAGCAACTGGTGCATCTCGATCCGCTGTCCCTCGTGCACCTTCTCCGACAACTGCAAGATAATTCACTTTTATTGATGCACCTGGAACCCAAGTCAACGACGGCAAACGAGCAAACTTTTCTCCTGCCATATCAGTCACCCATGAGGAACCTGTACCCGTATCCTGTTGAGCGGTATACCAGTCCGCAAGAGGTTTGGGTAAGCGTGATACCAATGGTGCTGGATGTGGTTTACCTGCATGAGGGCCTTTGGTCATTTTGGGATACTTTTCCATGATGCATTCCGTAAACAACTCGCCCAAGATGCCCCAAACAGGTGGCATTCCAGGAACACCTCCCTTGTGAGCCCGTAAGCCCATTAAAGACAGTTCTTTGTAGGGAGTGGCAATCTGAGAATCTGCACCCCCCATTCTATATGGAAAAAGGACCACATGACTGGCAACAGAGCCTTCCGGTGGAAACTGTCCATACACTTCCGTGGTTTCCAGTCCAGCACTTCTCAATAGATTTCGAGCCCACCCCTCAATAGATTCGTGGACATTGCTCATAACTTGACTGATGTAGGCAAATTGATTCATTGTTCTGGTCTCGGTTCGGGAAGTCGAAAATGGGTACGCCAACCAACCACATAGGTGTCGGAATACAACAGATCAAAGACGCGGTTATTGTCAGATGGTACCAGCACGCCGCCACGTTGGTAACGAAGAAAGATTCCACCATTAAAAATAGGATGGTATGGAGAAAAATTGGCCCAATCACTACGAGGATTTCTAATCAGATTCGCTGCCCAAGCCTCTGCCACCAAGGTTCCTTCAATACCATTGAACGAAGGGCCAACCAAGAATGCGCCTCTCAAACCCCATTCTGCTCTATTTAGATGAGTAGAACCAGATGGTGCCATAGCACCCCAAGTGCTTTGAGTCCGAAATGGTCTAGACAGCATCATTGGATCAGGAGAGTGACGTATCCCAAAAGAAGCACCCGTCTGAGGTCGAAGAGACCACGTATAACTCGGCGTAATCACTGAAGTGTTGCGATTGGAGTTGTCTCCCTTCAAACGGTCAGCAATCAATGAAATATCTGGAGAATCGGCTTCGTAAAACCATGCTTTTCCAGCGTGTAAAACATCCACGTGCATTTCCAATCCAACTTCATACGCCAAACGAGGATCATCTCTGAACCACTTTGTCACTAGTGAAGAAGCTCCAATGGAAATCCCATCGGTAATCGCAACATATTCAACACTGGGATCACATTGCTCTACAGAACTCAATGAATTGGAATTAACCGTTCCATCACACGTATAATAACTTTCGCGATATGGAAACAATCCCACATCAGCAGTGAAGGTTGCGTCTGTCGTCGTGTCTCTTTGAAATGACGGGGTCACAGCCTTGGCAATATAACTGGCACGAGGAACATAACTCGGCGCCACAATATCCATTTTGTCTACAGAAGACTCTTTGGCAAAATAGACTGCCCAACCAGCACCCTGAATGTGGTTGGTTCCTTGTAGTTTGTGGGCACGAGCATAGGGTGTATGTGCAATTGTATCATGTAAAAGATCAATACGTTCTGGTTGATCCAAATCATGCAACAACAAAAGGAGTCCTTCTCCTTTACTCGCATCGACAAAGGGAGATCGCGCCAATCTTCTGAAGTACTGTACCGTTTCAGAAGTCTCTATTTCAGCCGGTTTGCGGTTTCGAATACCTTTTAACTGCTGTATGGTTGAACTCTGCTCCACCTCTCTGGAAGCGTCACTATTTTCAAGTCTGGCTGCCTGATACTCTGAAATTGTTTGTTCACCTTCGAGTATGCCAACCGCACTTTCTGTTGTATTTACAGCATTTTTGGTTCTCGATATGGCTGTGTTGGTTTTGGTAAGCACCTCGCCACGACTGACTTGCTGCTTTTCGGCTTTCGCTTTACGTCGACGATCTTGTCGCTCTGACATAGACGGGTAATTGTCATTGTTCTTTTTATCCGACACTCGAGCGGGCTCTGTGGGATAAAATTCATCCACCAAAAATCCTGCACGAACAATCGTTGGAACCAAATCTGGAGCGGCAAGAACCAGATTGTCACAAATCGCACCGGTCTTTAATGTCAACCTTGTTGAATCATTATGGGTTTCCAATCCCCACATAAAGTGCCAACCAGACCACACAGTCCATCGCACACGATACAACGCTTCACCATCTGGGAGCCCAACCAAACGTTGAACACTCGGTTCATTGACCACTGGGTTGTCAAACATCACAAACGGAAGGTCAAATCGAGCATTCCACAATAAAACATCATTGGTCATGCCCTCATGAACTCGAAGATCCTTTCCCGTAAAGATCTGATCTACATAAATGGCACCGACTGTCGTTTCTGCCAATGCATCCAAGCGAGTCCCTTCTGTACACACTGCAGTGGGATCAACCGCACCAAGACCTTGATCTATTTTCTGTGCTGTAAAAAAGTGATCGGACAAAACGCCTTCCCACTTTTCTGAGGCCATCCCCTCCAAGTCCAAAGGGGAGACTCGAACGCCCAAAGTCGTATCCATGTTGGACATCAAAGAGAAATTGTAATGGTCCATCAACAACCATGTCTCTTCTTGAGAACGCATATCTTCTGGTACCACTTTATCCATCAGCATCTGCAAGGTCAGTTGATACATTGATGACAACAATACATTCCCATCGCGGCCCGGAAGTAGATTTGTAGATATCCAAGCATTGATATCTTCTGATGTCGTTCCTTCCAGCCAACCGTTTAAAGGATAGACCAACGATTCACCAAAACGATTCTGAGCTGTAAGACTCAATTCTCGTAAAAATAAATTGGTGCTGGCACTTTTGCCCAAGTATACAGTTGTCAACCGTTCTATCCACTTCAATGTGACCAGATTCGGAAGTTTTTGATAATTTAACGAGAACCCACCTGACAAAGAATACGCGTCTGACTTGATTCTTTTAGTCTGTGCCTCAGATGAATCCGTTTCCCCCATCGATGAAGCATTAATATTGGCTGAAATACCGGTAATGGTACCCAACTCTCCAGGCGGTGAACGCATGGTGTTTAGAGTGGCCAAAATGCGCATGTGATTCGCAGTATAGTCCTGCATCGCAAACTGCATGACTTGTGCACCAACCATTCTGTAAAATCGATTGAACTGTTTGTCTGATTGAGTCCGTGCATCTTCCAAAGAATTCACTGACAATACTGTCTGCGGTATCGCACCCTTTGTGGGGTCAAACCGATACCGAAAATCCGTCAACGGAATAAAGTCTAGGTTGTCGCCCTGATAAATCGTTTGATAGGGATAAATCTGCTCAAAGAATGGACCTGAAGCCTTGGGGTCTGCGTCCATAATATCGTAATCGTGCAAACGACCATTGACCGCCAACCGCGAAGCAAAACGACCACTGAGTACAATACTAGATGTTGGTTCAACTTGTGATTTGTCAGGGATTGCCCATTTGACTCGTTGATAGTACGACTGCACGTCTGCAAGAGTTGTCCAAGGAAGTTCTCCATCACTATTTTTGGATACAGTAGACTCCGTGACAGGTACAATTGGCTGCACCCATTCTGATGGCAACAGAAAAACATCGCTGTGAGGACGTCCCAGCGCTCTTGGTGTACTCGGATAGACAGTTTCCCATTGATTCATTGTATTTGGAAGTGTCTTAAAGCCATCTGTGGTCAGCGCTCGAGCCATTGCATCACCAGACTCTTTCCATCGATAGACCAAATCTTCCCACGTTTGAGCATAGAGTTCTGCAAGTAATACGGATGTTTTTCGATCTGTGCGTTTCCACTTCTTCTGATCTTCTTCACTAGAATTGACCCATAACTGTGCTTGGCCTGGATACAAAATGGGAAACAAATTGGGATCCACATTGTTTTCCAATGCTTGCCAAATTGGTTCGGGTTGATAGAAATCTACCTTTTCAATGCAGCGTCCATACCGCGCATCGATTCGGTCACAGTCTCCGGATCCTTTTCTATCTTGAAAAGCAGCAACTTGAAATGGGGGAATCCACCCCAATTCTTCGAAAGAAAGCACTGGTGCTTCAACGGGATCTTCTTGTGCTTGAACATCTATCGACAACAATGTGAGTAAAAGAAAAGTCATACACCACCAACACTACCAAATTTCAGAACACTTGACTTGATTTAACATCGAGAATTTTCGATTGAAAGCATTAGATCTTTCGGAAATGCTCCAAATCAAAATACTCTTCTACTCGATCTTGCACATCTCGCAAGAGTGCATTGGCTTCAGGACTGCTACCAGCGAGTTCAACCAAAATCGTCAGCAGCTGCTCTTCCGTCCATTCTTTTATAACCGATTGTCGAACGCGGGTCGCCTTCGCTCTTGAAGGCTTTTTAACCTGTTGTTCAATCATCTGTTCTTTGCGCACTTGCTTAATGGCCTCCTCCATCATTCCCTCTGGAGCCTCCCAAGTATAAGAACTTGGAGTAGATGATGGATTCGGCTTCGCTTTGGGTTTTACACTCTCAGATCGAGCAAAACCCAAGTCTTTTAGTCGTTTTTTTGCGACGTCACCAGTCAACAAATTACCGGCGGCATCAACCATAAAGACATCGGCATCCGAATCAACAGAATCAGAGGATTGTCGTTTTGGAGCAGGAATATTTTCTGGCTGATCTGAAGCCGTTTTCTTGGGTTTTAAAAATACGCCCACCTCTGAACGTCCCATCAATGTTCTTGGAGCCATCGGAGTAGATCCACGACGCGCTGGCACCTTTCGACGAGCCTCTCTTGGCGATGGAGAGCCCTGTTTACTTTTTGAGGGGACCTCTCTTTCTGGTGAGACCGATTCTATGGTATCTCTTGCATCCTCTGGTGCCACAGTGTTTTGTAAAACAGTCATAGACTGTGCCGTGGCAACTGGTGCACTCTGCGGTTTCGAAGGCGTTCTTACAATCGAGGGCGTACTCGGTGAAGCCGATACCGAACGAGAAAAAGAAGACGCCTGAGAAATCGGACGTTTCTCAATATTAGTCGTCTGACCATCACTAGATACTTGACGTACTGTTTGAACAGGCTTGCGTAAAGAAGTTGGTGAATGAACACCAGGTCTCCACTGAGGTCCACTCTGTAAACGACGCATTCTAGTGTGTACATTTTTCTTAGAGTTGGAAGACTTGCCAACCGAACTCTGCTGATACCCTTGTGTAGTACTTTTTTGCACCACCTGAGAATTCAATCGAGTGCGCGAATTTTCTACAATGGGTTCTGAAAAAGTATCCAAAAATACAGGCTGCGCATCCGAAGAAAACACCATACGTTGCAACGCTTGACGCATCTCTCCAGTTACTTTTTGCAAACCACTTCGTGCGGGACTCGGAATTGCTGAAGAACCACTGTTTGTTAACTGGCTGGCTCGTAAAAATGACTGACGTTGTGCAGACCGAAAGAAAGAAACTTGCCGCTCAATTATTCGATTGACTTGAGCATTTGTCAGTCGACGAGGTTTCTGCTTGCTATTTGGAGTCGTTTGGATGGAAGACTGACGTGTTGGAGTCGCTGAACCAGATACAGAGTCTGCTCTCTCTATTTGAACTCGTTGTGAAACAGAAGAGTCCTTTGGCGATTCGGAAGTCGGAACAACAAACTGTTGAGCACCACTGCCTTGTACATTTGGTACAACAGGTTGGCGCGTTGTATTTGGGGCGGTACGTTCTGAATGCTGTAGACGCCAACCCATTTTAATTTCAGCAGTGGGTGCCAATCCCAATTTACGGGCCCATCTTGTTGGCAAAGCAATACGAGATCTCAGCAATGATTGTTGCGTTTTGGGCAATCGTCGGACCAGTCTCTGTACTTGTCTTTGTACAGCCTGCTCGACAACCGCTTCAACAGATCTCTGTCCAATATCACCCATCGATCCGATCGTATCCTTGTCTTGAACCGCTTGACTAGAAGATTCAGAAACGTCCGAAGTGTCCCCAACAGGACCGCGTTTCTGTTCGGCTACAGATGTTGAATATGGACCATACTTACCTTTGGGTTGCGACACACCCCCTGTGTCTGCACGACCTGTACCCACTTTCGCACTGTCGATCACACCAGTCGAACCTCGTTGACCATACTTACCAACAGTTGGAGTACGCACGCCTCTTTTCTGTTCAGACACTGTCGCACTGTACACCAATGAAGGAGAGAGTGTTGGTGCAACGACTCTTCGAACCGGTGAAACCTGCGATGTGGGAGCCTGCAATGATCGTGATCCCGTACTCGATATTGGTGCTTGTACGACGGTGCGACGAACAGATGTAGAGGAATCTTGCTCTGTTGTTGTGTTTGAAGTGGTTCGAGCAATCTCTGGTATAGAAGGCGCCTTTAACATCGAAGTCGGAGCCACTTTTTGAGACTGGTTGAGTTCTTTTTTCTGGGTGCGTGCCACAACCGTTGGTGAAGGCGTATCAACTTTCTTCGTCTGTGTACCAATTGGGGATGATACACTCTGACTGGATGCATTCGTTGGGCTAAGCACTTCCAATGGTGTCTTGGACAATACAGATTGACGATGGGCTGCAAATGGATCGGCAAAGCGAGGTTTTCGACTCCAAGAAACACTTCTAATCGGAGTTCTTTCTGCTCGAATACGCTTGGATACAGACTGCTGGTCTCTTTGTCCCTGCACAGAGTGTGTGATGGGTTTTCGTTGCAGCCCTCGCTCTGTTTGAATCGGAATTCTAATTTGAGTGGATGACGACGTCTTTCTTACAGATACTGTCTGGTTCTGTACAGCCGATTGTTCTTTTTTCAGAGAAGACTGCCCTTTTGTAAGGGGGCGTTCATCTGCAGACTGCGGTGTTGGATACACCATTGGGGATTGGTATTGAACACTCGACCGCTGAAAAGCACCCTGCCAAAATGGTGTCGGTGCTCGAAAAACACTCTTTGTGGTACGGCGCTCATTGACCGATTGAGATCTTGGGTTGGGCGTCTTTGCTGCGTTCAACTCACGTGACTCAACGGAAATCTGAGGTAAGCGCCAACTGTGCTGTGTCGATTGAGTATTGGTCAACCGCATCAAAGGCGGCAGCGATTTGCTTGATGCACCAGTCTTACGCAAACGCCATCTTGATTGAATACCATCTACTTTTCGGCGTTGATATCCCGTATTCTGTTGGATTTTGGGTTCAGGATACACGCTGGGCTGTTTTGATTTTGCAATCGTTGTTGAGGCTGCACTCGATGACGCTCCCTTTCTCACGTTGGATTTTGAAGAGTCGGAAGTGGAAACCTGTTCACCGCGGTTTTTCTGACTGGGTTCAGACTTCTCTGAAGTGGGTCTCGTTGTCTCCACATCCCCCATCGGTGTTGGAAACACCAAAGTACCTGCTCGAAGTGGCGCAACCATGGTCTGTTCCGTGGCTCTAAATCTTCGCTCACCACCTTGTTGTGGATTCGAAAATCCATACAAAGGCTCTGTCCTTAGTGGTTCTGAACGAACTTCTAGACGAGGTCGTTGGCGTTGAATACGACGATCTTCAAAATGCCGGATCAACCGTTGCCGTTCAGGACGAAACCAAGACGGTACGCTGGGGATTTCTCGAGATATCTGAGTTGACCTCGTCGCTTCTGCAATGGGAGAAGACTTGGAAGGCAACGTTGACGACTGTTGTTCAAATACTGGCTTAGAACCACGAAAAATGATTTGTCTGTCGGATGGCTTTAGTCGCCACGGCACACGGTTTGGAACCTGTACCTGTTGGGGAGATGAACGACGAGCCACTTCTAGTGAACGTTTCTGAACTGAAGATGGCTGCGCTGTAAACGATTCTCGCTTTGGCGCCACAACAGTGCCCAATCGCCTTGTGGATTGTTCTCCGGAGGGTGTATGAAGAACTTGGCGCGACTCTCGCAACGCTTCCATTCTATGAACACGACCTGCTTGAAATACGACTTCTTCTACACGTTGAGGCTTCGAAGATCGCTTCTTTACTGGAGGTACACGTGAATCAGTCGGTTTTGCTTTTGGTGTTGGAGCTGTTGAAGATGCATCCCCAACAGGTGATACCGGTGATTGAGATTTCCGAACCCTTTCTGACTCAATTGAACGTGGACTGGGTGGTAAATCCATTTGGACTGCTGGCTGAATCTGTCGAATCTTGCCTTGTTCCAATACGGCCGATTGAATGGTTCCCTTTCGAACTTGAGTCCACTCAACTTGTTGAACTTCACGTCTTAACCGAACGTTGGATGGAAAACCCGTTTCCAATGTGTTTGTTGAAGAGGTCACCTTTCCAATTTGTACGACTCGATCGGCAAACCGTTTCGGCTTGGTTTTCATCACATCATCAGATGATTGAGTGGAAGCATTGACCGATGTTGATGACACACCTTCAGATGTGGTTCGAGTAACCGATTGAGGATTCAATAACGTTCGACCCGTATGATTCAATCTCCATGGAGAACGCGTATGTTGACGCTGCCATGTAACCTTTGGAGGTGGAGAAGCATCGGTTTGAACCGTCTCTGATGTTCTTGGACGATTGATAGATGGCGACGCTGTTGGAAACTGCTGAACCGTTGGTTGCCTAGATGATAAGACAGTAGGTCGTTGCTGTGGTCGTTGTTCTCGAACACTTCGGTCAACCTTATGCTCTTGGCTTATGGGAGAAGGTCTGGATTCAACAGTCGAATCTTCTTTTCGCAACAGTGTTGGTTGAGAACCAAGGTTTGGAGCTACTTGACCTTGCACAGGACGAGAAAATGTCGGTGCTGGGGCAACACGTTCCGGAGATCTCCACTGAAAAGCTGGTAGCGTGGACGGGGATACTTGTTTCCTCGATCTGAAAGATGGACTGCTTTCTACTCGATCTTGACTACCCCTACGTTGAGGAGACACCATTTGAGGAGGACTTGACCAGCGTGGAATGGTCAAGGGACGATTGCCTCCTTTGATCGGTGCACGTCGTCGACGTATGTGGGTTTGTCTAGCCGCGCCCTTTAATCTTCCTCGTTGTGGACTTCTCTGATGGGTTCGATGCTCAATTCTTGGTGGAGGCATCTCAATACCCAACATTGCATACGCATCAAACAACCAAGATAGATCGGCCGTATCTGGTTGCCATCGCAATGCTCGAGCATACAGAGAACGGTCTCTCCACAAAGAGGGTGGACGCATTGGCAACAAATCATCCAACCACCCCATCGGTCTTAACCGAATGGGATCCAATGCCAACAACGGGGTTGGCCATGCAGGATTGGAACGAGACATCAAAGCCCTGGGATAATAGAGTTCAACAAAGATTCTCTGTACAAACACTGTACAAACACTGTAGATACTATAGCCCAATTCTACTGCAGTCTGCTACCTTGTTCCGTACACCTGTTCGGATGAATAACTAGATCTTTTTCAAAGCATCCAATCGTTCTTTCTCTTTTCTACGCTCAATGACCAACCGCGCCAACATTTGCACCAATTTTTGCTTTTCTTCTGGTGTCAAAGACTGTAAGGCATCTGACTTGTCTCTCATACCTCTGCACCATCTCCAGCATCTGCACCCTCAGCATTTTCCATCTCAACACCTTCTGCCTTTGGAGATTCGTTTGACGCTTGTCTACCCGGCCAATAATAGGCTCTCTCTTCAGGAATTGGTGTCCAAAAATCTGCCATTCTTCTAATACCAGCAACAACAAAGGCAATCAAAGCAAATGCTGAAAAGACGAAGTAAGAATGTTGCTTGTACCGCTGGGCACGTGCTGCGACAGGCCATGGCACCCTTTCTTCCGCTGGCAAAACTACTGGAGAACGACCAGACAATTGGCCCACCGTATAGCCCCAATCTTGTAATCCTGCAAAACCACCCGATGCCACACCCGCTAAGTTCGGTAAAGCCTCTCCTTCAGAAACCACTTCCGGTCCAGAGAGCCACTCTATCACATCAAAGCCTTCTGTCGTTTTGTCACGGGCACCGACTTGAATGAACAACTGCTGTGGATGTTGTAAAATCCATCCTACGGCATCCACGATTCCTTCTCCACTCGACATCATCGGTTTGCCAATATCAAGGTTTTCCAAACACTGTTGCGACGGAGACTGTTCCAATCCCATCGGTATTTCTCTAGATAAGGAACACAAATTACCATCGATATCTTTACAGGACAATCGCTTATCCAAAGCATCCAATCGCTCCTGTAAACTACCCTCTTCTGGTAAACTCGAAGACAATGAACGAACTTCACACTTACACAGTAAATCGGCCGTATCATCAATACAGGTTCTTGAATACAAGCGACGAATCCCTTCTGCTATTTGCCAGTTTGGTACCATCAACACTACATATTTGTCATTGTCGAGTTTCGTTCCAACCTTTGGATAGGAATGTTTTAAACGCGCCAAGATATCAATCATGGAGCCTTCTTCTGGAAACAACGCTACATTTTGTAAGGCTTCAACAGGTTCACCATCCAGTGTCACATTGATCAAAACATCTGTTTCCTTCTCTCCGTTTGCGACCACATCAATGTCCAACCCCTGCCATTTTGAAGCCGTTTTTCGGGCTTGTCGAATCCCATTGTCACTGATCTGTAAAGGCAACATCTGTGTTGGTCGCAACAAATCACGGCCCCCTTCTTCGATTCCCTTTTCACAATCTCGAAGACTTGCACCCCAAACATCTGATGGGGTCAACAACATAGACCCACCGCCCTTAGAAGCGTTCAAATCTTTTGGCATTTCAACACTGGATGTCACACAAGCATCTGACGGTCCCACAAAACCAGGTACAGGATCTCGTTGTCCACCAAAATACTTTCTATCCAACCGATTGTGATCTGGTGGATCCAACAAAAATGCCTGTCGCAACTTACCAGCATCATTTCCAAGCCATCCTCGACCAACTTTGTGCTCCAAGCACAATTCAATCTCAAGTTGTGTGCGAATGAGTTTTTGATATCGAGACGTATCAAACAAAAGACTGTTTTGCTCTTCTTCATCTTCTGTCGGATTGATTGGTTCAAGATATCCATCAATATTAACCGCCAGATTTCGAGGTAAAACCATCGGTTGAACAGTGTAGGCCATTTGGTCTACACCCAATCCAACGGTTACATCTGCATTGGTAACTGGAGGACGCGGGATTGGTTCACAAATACCGTCTTCTTGTTGTGAACACGCTTCTCCTTGAGCATTCTGATATTGTGGTGGATCTGTATATTCTAACACAATAGCCAACGTTGGACTCAACTGATTCGCGATCGCTTCCGCCTCAAACACACCCAAACCATCTGGGGATTTACTGGGTCCACAGCTTTGACTCATCTGGGACGACGGCTTCCATAAAAATCGCTGCTCGTTTCTTTTGGAGACAGCCAATACACCTGTCGCATCATACAATCCGACCAGTCGAAATAGAGGCTCTTGACCTGCTGTTGCAAGGCCCATTGCAGCCATTGCCATCCACACTGCTGACATCATAACTCCACGTAATCTTCAAGTTGAGGTGGACGGAATCCCGCCGCCTCTGGCAATCTGTACACCGGAGCACCAATCTCTATTTCAAATGCTCGCGCCACACCCTCTGTTGCCAACACAATAACGGAACCATTTTCCAGTGACAACGATTCCGTTGTGGCATCTACATGTTGCAGACTGGCTTCCCAAACTGGTTTTTCCCAGCGGTAGGTTGTGATTCTTTTTTTACGAGGTGTGCCAGGTTTTAAGAATGGTTTCATCACCACAATACTTCTATTGGTTGCTGCAGAGCCCGATAAAGAACCCACATCATCTGACCCCTTGAGACGAATTGTAATCTCATCCCATTGTTCTTGATTGGTAAAGGGACACGGTTCAAAACTGGCGCCACCCAATACATGGTATGGAACCGGTGGTTCGCGTCGAGGCCACAACGGACGAATCGGGTCGTCCAACTCAGGTACACGGGATGCCTTTACAGGAACCAACCATGGATGGGTTGAGAGAATTCGTTTAATCTGCAACGGATTGATTCGCAATGCCCCTTCCGGAGTTTCATCAAATGGTGTTGCGGTTGTAGAAATCGCTTTGTCACCCCCACCTGAAGGCATGATCTCATGCAATAAACACGTCACAGCAATGGGAACTGGTTTTGTCCAAACAACCGCAGCCCAAGCAACAACAAAAGCCGCTGGGACAAAAGCCAATTCAAAGGTCACCTGGTCACCCAATCCCATTTGGTCTTGGAGAAAGTACAATGCCCACAATCCTAGAGCAGACCCCAGTGAAGAAAATAAGTAGTTAAACAATGCCGGCCTATACGAACGGTTGTCCTTTGTCCCCGCAGCCAATCTCTGACGAAGGTGTTGTGCTCGACCAACAATGAGTCCCACTGTTAAAAAAGCCACTCCCAACAACAACGACTCGGAGTGAAAAGAGGGATTGAGTTTCTCCAATCTACCGATTCCAACAGCCATCACAATAATAGAGAGAATACCGACAAACCATATCAAAGCACTGGATGCTCCATGTGGATTCCAAGCGGTTTGCTCATGAGATTTAGACAATCGAATGGCCAACAGCGTTGCCATCGTAATCCCAGTCGGTCTGACAAGTAAGTCAACCCATCCAACAGACTGTGTTCGAACAACATCCCATGCCATTCCCAGATCATACCACCATACGAGAGCCAATAAAGAACCAACCATGCCGGCCTTCGATAAAATGGCTCCTGTCGAAGAATACCGTTTGGTCAACGATGTATGTGGGCCGTCACCATAGCGTCGACCACGCAACACAACCGCACCAGCAAGGCCAAACATCAACCATGGGACCAAATCTGGTCGTGCCAACAAATGATCTACAGATACCAAGGGTTGTATAGCGATCAACAGTATCCACCAAATCAATAAGTCCAAATTGCTCCGTACACCTCTAGAAATGGTGTACTGTATTCGTTTAAACAACATTTACGGTGCCCCCACTTCTGCTATCAACTGTTCCAATGCCACAATTGCACTTTCTTGTGCCTCGGATACCCCTTTTGCACATGGAAAATCAAGTTGTCCTTCTGGAAGGATGCCATTTTGTCCCAAATACGGTTTGACCAAACGACACCATGGATTCTGGACAGCCAATTCTTCAGGACTGGTTCGAGCCACATCGGTAACTGCAATTCCAAACGCGGACTGCCAAGATGACAGTTGATTGCCGCGATCTCCCATTACATTAACCATCAACGAAGCAAAGCACTGTGCAGCCACATAGCCACACGTTGTACGAGATCGAGCACCACCATAACTGGACAATGCCTTTGCCGCAGTAGCAGCAGAACCGGTTTTCCCACCAGCGATCCTTGATCCTTTAATGGTATCACCTGCCCATACTGGAGGTGCTATACCTCCAGGTAAGTATCCTTCTGGCATATAGTTCTGGGCCACCAAATTGAAGGCACAAACCTGCTCGAAAGCTCTTGTATAGGATTCAGAATCATTCAAATCAGCCTCAACCCAAACTTCCTCTCGACCTTCTGTACGATAATTCCATGGGAGAACCAATCTATCAAATCGACCTTGTGGCTTTTGAGAATATCCCGTTGGATTTTTGACCATCATACACTGATCCAAATCTTGCCATGGCGTCACCCAATTGTCTGCCACCGTGGGATTGGTCTTTTGAAATCTAAAGTGTGAGGCACAAATCTGACCACACAATTGTTGTTCTGACGATGGCCAGCCATCCTCTTCAAGAGAAGTCAACAAAGGATGTACTGGAGTATATTTGGACATCTTTTGCGACAATACATTCCAACACGAACCCAACTCTTTTGCTTCTGGCCCCCTTTCAGAGAGGACTTGTAACCCTGCATCTAAGAGCAATTGGTGTCGAACACCCGACCCAGATAAATTATACAACTTGGGCAACGGAAGATCCAAGTCCCACTTGATGCGTTTTTTGCGCACACCAATAGGGTTCTTCCCTGAAAGTCCAATGTGACAAGACCACATATCGTCTGGCTTTGAGTCCTCATCTTGCTTGAGAGGTGTACCAAATCGAGCCCTCTCGTATCGAGACAATACTGAACAAGACTCTAAATCTCGGTCAGGAGCAACCGGAGAATCTATGTCACTGCAATACTCAACACCTTCCGGTGCATCTGCACTGCGATCCAACTTTTGCCACGCCAACAATTCTTTTGGACGCATCCCATCACAGAGATCTCGGAAGTGATTTGTTCGATAAGGAGACTCTTTCAACCCCGCTTCAAAACACCGTTTTCCTGTACCAGAAATGTTCTTCTCTACATTGGATGCCACCAACTTTCGAAGTTCATAGGACTCATTGATGCGCTTGTCTTGACTTGGTTTTGCAGATCCAACGTATGTTGACACCACAGATCCCAACAACTGGGCTTCCATTCTGGATTTCATTTCGTCGCATGCAGCATCCAATTCTCCAACCAACTCTTGCAACTGATTAATTTGTAGGTTGCCTGTAAAAAAGGCTTCCGGATTGGGATAAAACTCTTCTCCTGCAGGCCCCTTCTTTCCTTTGTATTGCCATGGATAGCCCAACACATTGTAACAGGCTTTTGAGGCTGCCAACTTTCCAAAGTTGTACCAATTCTTATCATCACCCCATACCCAAGCATCTGATTGACGATCTCGTATACCACAATACAAGGCCTGCAAGTCTGCAAAATCTTTTGTCAATGGACGACTGGTATTCACAGTAGAACCTTTGTCTCCGCAAAATGGCTGATCTGTATCTGCATTCAATGCATATGCACGAATCTGACACCGGAACTCTTCCATAAACTTCTCGTGATCAGCCGAGCACAAAGAGAGTGCGGGTTGCGGCATAATCACAGGTGGTTCTGGAGCGTCTTCCAAGACAGGCGTCGTAGCTTTCTTTACAATCAAACTCAATCCAAGGATGGCAGTCAAAACCATAAATGAAATCGTCATCGCTTGTTTAAATTGCGCCAAGGCTTTGGAACCCACATCTCGTTTGGCCAGTTTGACCGGAATTACTTCTCGAGGGAACATCGGCCAAACACCCAAACTCTTGGTCAACCAACCCGAAGTCGGAAAAGAGACGCGACCACCAGGAATTGTGACTGGACATCCTAAGAAATGTTCTCGTTCTTCTGAAGGGGGAAAGCTTTCTGCTTCAACCAATTCATTCAACCATTCTGGAAAAGTACGTGGAACCAGTTGTTCTCTATCTCCAAAGTACTCTGCTGGAACCATTTGTAAGGCACCTTCATGCCGAACTCGAGAATACCGCATGCGTCCCTTCACAACGACAAGCATCGATCGATTGACTGGAAGGTGAGCCCATTTACCAGCAACATCTTCAATTTGCTGATTGGTCTTCACCGTTTCTTCTTCCAGCCGTTCTAACCAAGACTCTACTCCAAAATCATCTGCTTCGTCTTGCGCAAATTCAGACGCGGGCAAAGGCAATCCGGGTGGTCGAAGCTGTGAGCGATTCGATATATCGTTTGGCCACTCTAACAGAATTGTTGGTTTCCATTCCTGATCCGTCTTTGGGTACACTGAATAGTTTTTCCACCAAACTTCTTCTGTCAACGCTTCCAACATGTCTTCGACATATGGAGGTGTTTTGTCAGGCGGTCCAAAAGGACCATCTTCGAGGTAATGGTGTCCAAAAACAATCCAAAACCCACCCAAATGCACCACAGCACCATCATCCCATAGGAGCATGTACAAACCAGGCTTACGAGCCAAACTGTTTCTGGAACGCAACACATCTTCTGTATCAGGTTGATCGATGGCCTCAAGCAAGGCACCCAAAGCATTCCGACAAGACCCCTTTACAGAGTTGGCCTCGAACGGAAAGGGATTACCAAGTTTGTCTTCTCCACAAATTATCCAACTCATGCTGCGCTTCTCTTTTCACGTCGACGAATGATAGAAATTATCATTGCCATCATAATCAATCCGAGTGAACGATACATGCTTTCTTTGCCAGTTTGATCCGGAGAAGCACACCCACCTTGGGCACATGGTGATTCTTCTCCTCCACCACATCCGACACCTTGGCCAACAAAACATGGTGCGCAGGCGGGGTCGGCACAATCAATTGCACCATCACAATTGTTATCGATGCCATCCAAGCAAGTGTCGCAATCTGCCATATCACCATACAAATAGAGTCCCACTAAGTCACCTGGACCTTCTGGATTGTCACGATGCGCATTTGGATCTGTATCATCACAGTCTCCACCTACATCTTCGTTAAACCTTGCGGTTGGATCTGTTGGGTCTCCCCAGCACGACATCATCGTTCCACCATCAATGGCTTCTGGATTGTAGCGACCAACCTCCTTGAACCAGGCGCGATCTACGTCCAACCATCTCTCTGGAGAAACCATTGAAGATTCCCAGCCATCTAGCAACCTTGTTTGAGAAGAGATCTCATCACAAGCTTGACCGTACATTCGACGACATTCCCACTCGACGGTAATCGTTCGGGCCTGTACAATACGTTCTTGTTGCCACATACTTCTAGAAACCCACTCTTCTGTGTGTTCTTCGCATTCTGTAGAAAAGGACAATATCTCGGATTGTACAGCATCCAAGTATTCATACGTATCATCATCTGTACTTCGACTGAGAGACAATCGCACGATTCCACATCCTGCAGCACCATCCACCTCTGAATTACACGCCTGCAACAAAATGTCGGCTTCGTCTTCTGGATTGTCCATCTGACGTAAGGCTTCCATGTTGTCAAAACCGAGCAACAAGGTCAACTGATCTTGTAAGTAAGAATCACAGTACGGTGCCAACGATCTAGGAGAAACCAGTGGTATCATTCGTTCCAACAACTCTGGATCCACATCCCCCTCAATAAACCCACCATTGGTATTCATAATGGGTAGACGTTCCGTGATAAAATCACTTCGTTTTCGAAGCAATCGCTGAGGTTCTGTCTCTTGAATGCTCTGGGCCTGCTCTGCCGTATCTGCAGTATCTCCAACTGTCCCTGTATCAGCAGTATCAAACTGCTCCAAAGCCAATGTAATATCTTCAGCACTGCGAACTGGACGAATCAACTCTTGCTCTTCAGAAGCCAATTGAGACCAGTCAACATCTTTCATCCAAACAACAACATAGACATCTTCGCTCAGCGTCTCATCTGTACCCCATGTACCACAGGTCAACATATCATCCGAGTCACCATCTGTACCATCCAGGTTCTCACCATCACAGACACCTTGAAACGCATCACAACGTTCCTCTGCATTTGGGGAGGAGAAGAAACAGAAGTTGTTACAGTCATTGTCTTCGCTCACACCGGACACTGTATCACAACTGGCATCAGACCATTGACTCTGTGAGCCTGAAGAGGTAAAACTGTCGCAAGAAAGATACCCATCCGAATCAATGTCAATCTCGGCATCCGAAATCGTACCCGCAATTGGACTGGATGAAACCATCGCATCTGGGATTCCTTTAAAGTCATCTCCAGAGTCTCCGTCTGTACCTGGCAAGGTATTCGAACAATCGTTGTCCAACCCGTCACAGGTTTCTGTTTGATCCGGACAGCGATCTGAACATTGATCATCACAATCACCACGAGCAGCAGAACAGTCACGTCCCATAGGGTACTCTCGATGACCACCATCAAATCGACCGCCAAATCCATCGTCGGATTCGTTGATGCTGAGCATCCACAGCCCCGTACCATTGTACTCAATTGAACCATTGCTAATTTCAGCAGTCAAACTGTCACAGACCAATCGTTGCTGTTCACCCCAACAATCTAGCGTTGTACTGAGACCAGAACACGCCTCCAGTCCAATATCAGCAGCCATTTGAAATTTATTGCTGCGATTAAACCCAATACTTTCTCCGGGAACCAGAGGATAAGAACCATCATCATCACAATCCAACTCAACGGCAGCGACAAAACCATCGCAATTGTTGTCATGTCCATCTATAAGTTCAAATGCTTCCTCTTTTACAGTATCTGAGCCTTCTTTGAAACCAGCAATACAATTTGGATCTTCTGCATCTACAAGGTCATCGTCATCTTGATCAATTCCATCGGCACAAGACAATGGTTTAATGTCTGCATTGTAATCATAACAATCGCCAGCATAGATCACATACTCATACTCTCCATACGTCACTGAAGGATTGGAACCCTCTTGACATAAACAAGCAGAATAATCACTATCACCATACGAGTCTGCATCCACATCTCGATACATATACGTACATTTTGAAATACTTGGATCATCAAGAGAATCTGCTTCATCAGTCGTCAAATCACAATCTTGATCGATACCGTCGCAGATCTCTTTAGAGTTCGGATTGATGGTTGAATCTTCATCATCACAATCTGTTGCGTTAAAGACAAACCCTTCAGCCACTTCACAAGCCGGTATTGCTGCTATTTCGGAGTCTCCAAATCCATCGCCATCATTGTCGACATACAACAGTGTACCCTGACCGTTGGTGTCTAAGATGTATCCATCGGAGTATACAGCCGTATTGACATTGCCATTACAATCGGAATCCACTTGATCTCCGACTTCACACGTTTCATTCTGTTTTGGATGTACATAAATATTCAAATCATCGCAATCATGTCCTGGGGTTACAGCAGTATTTGTTGGGGCAGAATCTCCAAAGCCATCGCCATCTCGATCGCGAACACAACTAAATACACCAACACCATCTCCCGCTAACGAGTACTCGTTCAGAGCAACAAATGGATGGGTATAGGCATCTGCATCGTCACAATCACTATAGTCGTACGTGATCTGACGCTCACAAAATCCTGTTGGCACAGTACACACATTACCAGTTTCATCAAAGCAGTTGGAAGAGCATGCTGCATCTTCACACACACAATACGACGTCCCTGAAAGAGTTCCATCGGTTCCATAGCCCATGGCATTTGGTTCTTCAGATCCATCAAAGGCGTTCCAC